>Ga0272443_10004379_pt1 | contig 15434 bp, 11 predicted proteins | sample SSMAcet12_FD_193581 | JGI IMG/M metagenome (GOLD analysis project Ga0272443, IMG submission 193581) | Marine sediment archaeal communities from Little Sippewissett salt marsh, Falmouth, MA, United States - SSM-Acet-12 | ecosystem: Environmental > Aquatic > Marine > Wetlands > Sediment ...
TTCACAAGCATTTATAGAGGAACACTGGTCTCGATGGATGCGCCTGAGGAAAGGAGGAGCTTACAACAATGCAGAAGTCGAAAGCATCGCTCTTGAAGAACTGTATTCTTTATCGACAGGTGACGAGATCATTGCGGCCAAAGGACTGAAAACCGCCATTGCCGCACAAGCACAAAGTTTCCAATGGTGTTTCAGAAATATCAATAACGTGCAATCCCCCTCCCATGACAGAACCAACAGCCATCAAAACAGCGATCAGGAAAACAACGAGCAGTTTGGAGCTGACAATGTCAAATGGCTCGAATTTCATGCTCGAACGAGCAGTGAGTAAGCTTGGCCGAAATCTCTCTGAAGCCCATAAAAGGGCAGCTTTTCTACTAACTGCTGCAGAAGATATCGAAATCGAACGGGCGATCCGAACCCTGCAGGTTATCAAGGGAAAAACCTATGCGAAAGCCCTCCTGAAAGAAAACGGCAAGATCCTCAATGAAATCTCCTTTGACATAGGCATTGGACTGATGCTCAAAAAGCACAACATCACCCAGGAAGAGCTAAACCTGTGGTATGAAGAAGCAGAAAAAACAAAATTCGAAGGGCATATCTTTCAACCACTCCCGGACAAGGCTGATGCATGGAAACTCTTCCAGACAAGCCGCAGAAGGCTCGATAAACTTACCTCTGCTGCCAAAGAACTCCACGACGCCCAGCAACAACTGCTAACCCCTCCGCCATCACGCAAGCTCACCCGCAAAGGCGCGTTAACCGCCATAGAACTCGGTATGTGGTCACTGATGACAACAGAACTGAAACAGGAAGCCTTTGCTGTGCTTGAATGGGAAGACCTTCCCAAAAAGCTCAAACTGGAGTTTTTCCATTCCCTTCCAAAGAGACACAAATCACGCATCTTCGCCCTGCCCGATCCGGATGCCAGGGAAGAGGCAACACAGCAAATCTTCAACGAGCAAAAGAAAAAACCAGAAGTCATCAATACAGCGAAACCATCACCACAGTCAACTTATACAGCAACATTATAAACGCATTCCTCAGTAGTACTGCCGAATGTAACCGAACGCCTTGTCAAACAGCTCCTGGTCTTTGATCTGGTATTTTACGTAGATGACCTTACGCAAAGCCTTTTGGACTTCGCGTTCTCCGGCTTTGGTGTTTTGCCATCCGGTAAAACGCACCATTCTGACTATTTCATCGATGTCAGTTACAATCCGCTCGACCACAACAGGCACATTACCGTTTTTCACTTCTGCAAACAGCTCTGTCAGAGCGGCTTTGGCTTTTGATTGTTCATCAATGGGATCAACCTGCTTTTCAGCTTGCACCACCTCTCTGGCGAGGGTCAGTAGTTCTTTGAGGAAATCAAGGCTATGAAGCAATCCAGCTTCGTGCCGTTCTCTGAGCATTTCCAAACGCTCTCCAAGAGCAATGAACTCAGGATTGTCCTTGTGCCGCCGCAACCGGGCAACGAGTTTAATTTCGATCTCTTTTGATGTGTTACCCGGCTCACGAGTATTAAGAAACTCTTCGAGCACCTCAGCATCCATGACAAGCGTTTCAAGATCGTCTCGTACAGTCTCCAGATGCACGTTTTCATGCACCAATTCTACGGTTTTCGCCCCAAGTGCATGCCAGAGAAGCTTACCATTACCGCTCGGCGGTTTGACAGATTCATAGACCTGAGCCAACCACCGGTAATCGATCTCATAAGGCATCAGACATGGATCGGGTGACAGAGCCTCCCATAACCGGGATAGCACCGAAAATTCCGCCGCAAACCGGTCACGGGTTTCATTGTTGGGCAGGCAATCCTGTGCGGCAATCAATCCCTCGTAACCGCCAACGGTGCGATCAACATCAGGGAAAAATGACAGGCACTTCATCATGCTATGCGGCAAATCTTTCTTCAGTTGGTCCAGATTGGTGATAACATTCTGCACTGCCTTTTCATCGAAATCAAGAGCTTCAGCCACATCGTCGAAAATACCCAGGTATTCGACGATCAAGCCATGCGTCTTTCCGGGATAAACCCGATTGGTACGACAGATAGCCTGCAAAAGGCTGTGATCCTTCATCGGTTTGTCCAGATACATCGTCTGGAGAATGGGCGCATCGAAACCGGTCAACAGCTTGGAGGTGACGATGATAAATTTGAGCGGATCGCTCGAATCCCTGAATCGGTCAAGCAGTTTTTCCTCTTCATCCTTGGTAAGCTTCCACTCTGAATAATCGTCAGATTTTCCGCCCTGGGTATGCATAACGATGGCGCTAGCATCAGGGCCGATCAGTTCATCCAAAACCTTCTTGTACAGAACGCAACACTCACGATCAAAGGTCACGATTTGCGCCTTGAAGCCGTTCGGCTCAACCTTCTCCTGATAATGCTTCACGATATGCCTGCAGATAGCGTTAACCCGTGCCGGAGCCTTAATCAGTACGGCCATTTTTGCCGCTCGTTTAGCCAGCTCGTCACGATCATCATCATTGAGTTCATCGGTCATTTGAGCATACGCTTCGTCAATAGCCTCCCGGTTGATATGCAGTTTCACATCGACTGCCTCGAAATGCAGTGGCAAGGTGGCCTTATCGCGAATCGACTCCTGAAAGGAGTACCGGCTCATATATCCCTGCTCATCCTCATCAGCTCCGAAGGCCCAGAAGGTGTTTCGGTCCCGTTTATTGATCGGCGTTCCCGTCAGACCAAACAGGAATGCATTCGGCAGAGCCTCGCGCATCTTGCGCCCCAAATCACCCTCCTGGGTTCGATGGGCTTCATCCACCATCACAATGATGTTCGAGCGTACGTTCACACATCCATCTGCCTCAGCAAACTTGTGGATGGTAGTAATGACGATCTTTCGGGTATCGGCTGCCAAAAAACTCTGCAACTCTTGTCGAGTTGATGCCCCGATCATATTCGGAATATCGGCGGCGTTAAACGTAGCGGTAATCTGGGTATCGAGGTCGATACGATCCACCACGATGATTACCGTAGGATTGCCAAGCTTGTCGTGCATTCTCAGCTTCTGCGCGGCAAATACCATCAGAAGCGATTTGCCGGAACCCTGGAAATGCCAGATCAGCCCTTTTCGAGGATAGCCATTGATCACACGAGCCACCATCAGGTTAGCCGCCTCATACTGTTGGTAGCGACAGATAATTTTGATCCGTCGATGCTTCTTATCGGTTGCGAAGAGGGTGAAATTCTGTAAAATATCGAGAATGATCGCAGGCCTGAGCATAGTTGCAATTGCTCGTTGCACGCTCGCCAGATTCCCTTCTTTCACGCCTCCATCATCCGCTTTCACGCCATTGCCATACCACGGCCCCCAAATATCGACTGGCATACGCACCGATCCGTAACGAAAACACTTGCCTTCCGTTGCAAACGAGAACACGTTCGGAACAAACATCTCTGGCACACTCCGCTCATAGCCGTTGTGAATGTCACTGGCCCCATCAACCCAGGTCACTGCCGGACGTACCGGGGTTTTGACCTCGCCTATCACCAGAGGAAATCCGTTGATCAGCAGAACAATATCGAACCGGCGACCATCTTCCTTGATTGGGTACACCCACTGACTGGTCACTACATAGTCGTTGTTTTCGGGTTCTTCGAAATCGATCAGCCTTACCTGAGAGTGTTCACCCTTTTCTCCAAACGGCATGGACTTCTCGCCCCGCAGCCATTCAGCAAACATTTCGTTAGCCCTAACCAGACCCTCGCTTTGTACCGAGAGAGGAATGGTACGCAGGCGATAGATCACTTCGTCAGCTCGCTCAGGCTGAGCCTTGACTTCCGGGTTCAGTCGGATAAGGGCGTCGCGCACCATCGAATCGAGGAACACATCGGAATACATCCTCTCCAACAATTCCGCAGGCACGAAACGCCAGCCTTTAAGCTTGTCGGCATATCTCGAAGATTCTTCAGCAACGACGCTCTCAGGAACACCACTGCTGAGCGTATCGAGCACCATTTGCTCGACAGTGTTTTCTTCGTTGAAAAAAGCCATGGTCACGACCTCCGACTTACTGATTTTGCGATTTTTGCAGGGCTAACCGTATTCTCGATAATCTGTAAAGGTATCCCGATGCTATCTGATACATGTCTGGCGTGCCGCTCCTCTGCATCCTGAAAGGCGGAAATAAATTCAGGAGTCCACTCTCTCCCATCACGAACCTCCAATCGTCTTGCAATTTCTGCTGGATCACCCTTGAAAAGAATAAGATGGTTTAGCTGCATTTTCTGAAAAACGCTACAGTCTATCGGCTCAATATCCTCTTGACTATTAATCAAAGTAAAATGACCATCAAGAAGCATTCGGCAATGCTTCTGTTTTTCCAATGCGAGCTGTTCAACAAGCGCGACCTGGTTGCTTGAGACATTTTTAACTCGCTTGTTTGTGTCTGCTCGACATCCATATGCAGAGATCAAAGAACTAGCAGTCACACAATGATAGCCAAGAGGTTCAAAGGCCTTGCTGCATATGGTCGTTTTGCCAACCCCATGAATTCCCCCAACGAAAATCAGTGATGATGGATTTGAAGGAACATCAGACAGCTTGTTAAAAAGCTTCTCCGTATCGTCATCATTCAGGTAACAAAATGACTGGGGAGGAACCTTGCAGATGGAAAGCGCCGCAAGTTCAAGAGGCTTGGTCAATTCATACACATTACCCAAAGCAAAGCAACTGGCACTCTTTTGACCTTTAAAATAATCTCTGTAATACTTGCGGGTAATACCAGCCCCATAACCGGTATCACTCCAAATCTTGCTTGGAGGCCCATCAAGCCGACCAGCCACCTCAGCTACAGCAACGACCTTTTTCACAGGATTCGTGCAGTAAAAAACTAAATGCGAAACGCTCTGGCTTGGCATCACCTTACGATACTCGAACACCTTGTCACCGGATAGAATCTTGGCCAAATGTTCATAATAAATTGAAATCAGTACAGCTTTACTCATTAACTATGGCCCCCTGCGAAGCAATGCAGATATTGTTCATGTGAAATTTTTCGGATACTCTGAATCGGCCCTCTGACACCAGCGTCAACGAGCGAACGTTGGCCAACAGGAGAAAAATCACGAATAAAACGAAAAAGGATTACTAAAGTTTCTTTCTGAAGCCATTCCCCGATCTCAGCCTGCGTGTAAACCGTACGTTTAGACACCAGAGGCAATACCTTCTCAATATCCTGCCCGCGATAAGTCTGTTCAACGACTCCCATGCATTCGACACTTTTTCGATCATGGGTTCTATAAAAAAACAAGAGGTCACCAGTCTTTATCTGCGTTGTATTCGCGTGACAGATATATGCTTTTTTTATTGTGTTAGATTGCGGGTTATATAAACTGGCATCTTGTGAAAACAGACTACTGGCTAAATCGCTGATATCGGCAAACAGGTCATTGTGATATTGGGGCTGAATAGGAATAATGAACTTGCCGACCGCATCCGTGTCGATGTAGTGGGGGTAATATGTGACCGCATAGGCCAAGGGAGAGATGTCGGTCGGCAAAGAATCTGGCGCTGACATTTTTTTCAGATAAACATCATCACGGCCACGATATTTGCCCGCAAGCTCAAACCCATAATCCTGACAAAGAGCTACCAGCAACTCTTGCTCACTTCCAAAGGTGTGGAGATAGACATATGGGATATGATGCCCAACAGCATATTTGAATGCTGAAAAAAGGAGGCGCTCACCGAGTTTACGACCACGAACACTCTCACCAACCTTAAAGGTGCATAACTTCAATGCATTGCCGTCCAATGGTGCACCATCATCTACGATTATCTCATGCTCTTCCTCCTTGTAAATGCAAATAGCTTTCAAGGTATCGCCATTACTGATGCACCAAGCTTTTCGATGTTCTTCAGCCGATCTCAGGTACCAATCGTTAAATCCATTATACCCTTCCCGCAAAGAGTTAAAAAAAGGCTGGCGAACATCAAACTCATAAAGATATCGCTCTTCGATGCCAAAAGGCGGCGTATGTTCTATTGATGATTGTGACCTGAGAAATGCCAGAAACTGGGCAAGGTGGTGTACTTGCTCCTGAACCTGCGCTGCCCTTGCTTTCTTATGAATGCCATTATCGTCTGTGACGAGGAAGTGAACGGCCCCCCGGCACAAAGAGTGAAGAAGCAGGTTGTCGATCCGGTCATTTTCACCGGTTTGTCGCCACCCATATTCTTGCAAAGAGCTATCAGAGAGAGATGGTGGCGAAGGGATCGCTTGATACTGGCTCAATCGCGACAGGACGATTTTTCGCCTGTTTTCATTCTGATCTCGAAGAATATCTTCTTCCTGTGCCGGATGCACGAATAACACATGACCATTCTGTTCAGACAGCCTGCGCATTTCCGCTAGCGAGGGATCAAGTGTCCGGCCTGTATCCTCTAACGGAATCAGAATATTTGTGTCGATCAGAATATTCATCTTAACCAGTGAGTTCTTCGGCAACCATAAGCGAATTCACGCCGACGTAAAGCGAATTGAACGCCATCTGCCTGAAAGTCTTTTCTTTGTTAAACATGGGAAACGCCTTTTCTAATGGACTCTTCTAGAAGTTTTTTCTTCAATACTGCGATAGATTCTATATTCGATTCCACCTGAGATATTGAGTTATCAATAGAATCAAGAGCTATCGCAAATTTTTGTATCTCATCTTTCTTATTAGGAACATATATCCTAAATTTTCCGATATCTCTTGAACTTATAGCCGGGTAACTTGTCCCGGTAACTCTTGCCTTACAGTAATTTGTAAAATGCTTTGAGAAAAAAGAATGAAACATAATGCTTCCAACCAACTTATCTTTTGGACTAATCACAGCGAACCCAGTTGAGGCTATCAAATCTTTGTCGATTTCACCAATCCGAACAAAGGATTGGAGGTTCGGTCGTACCGTAGAAAGCAACACATCAAAACTCTTAACTACACGTCTAGCCCTGCTCGGGGCATCTGCTAAAATATATTCAATAAGCTCGCCAATGATTTTTGGAGCTATAATTGACCCAATATCTAGGTAATTAAATCTATAGTCTTTATCTGTTTTGGAGATAGACAATGTCGCATTATTAATATCGCCAAGCTCCTCTATTCTGAATTCTTGGTTTTGTTTATTGAAGCACAGGGTTTCAATTGAGCTTTGGTAATACTGAAGAAGTGATCGTTTTAACGATACATTCTTCTCCACCGCTTCATCCGCCGCCCACAGAATCTCAGCAATGCGTTTCTGTTCGTCAAGCGGCGGTAGCGGAAATTCAAAATCCTTCAGCGCCGTCCAACTGGTCCTCGGAGACAGCGAACCGGCCGAAGTACCAAGCGCATGATCGAAAAAGGCATCGCTCTGGCAGATAAACGGCAGGAGTTCTGGCAGCAACACACTTTTATCATTTGTCTCGAACGTCAGGATGTCCCCGGAGCAGATACCTTCAAATTCAGCATAGGCAACCTTGCGCTGATAGGCCCGACGTTTTCCGAAAAGAGTCTGGCCCGGCACAAATTTGCGGGTAAACGATGTGCCATCCCCAACAGAGTTCCAGCGCCGAATGTGCAGATTCTCGGGGTCAATATGTTCAAGCCCAACGATCCTTTCAACGCCATTGGCCTCGGGATCACGCTCCACGAGGTTGGCGCTCTTCACCACATCGCCAAACCTTACAAGCGTCCTTTGAATCTTTCCTGTGTATTTATGTGTCATATGCTATAACCCACAAAATTCAAGTATTCATCCAGCCTCATCACGCGTTCTGGTATCTCCGTTTCTTGGGCAGCCTCCCTTATACGCCTATCATCTGTTACAACCAACATATCGGCCGAATCAATCGAATGATTTTTGCCTATTGCAAAACATATAGCAAAATCCCATATATAATTTCCTCTTTTTTCCTTGTGATGCTCCAACGTATATCCCCTTTTACTTGCAATTTTTGACCAAACAGTACTTATTAAGCGTAGCGGGACCTCAAACTGATCAGCTATATGTCTTGACATATCTTTGACTTTTTCCGCATCAACTACTTGATCGTAGTTCTTGAGAATATTTTCAACAATAACTCGTGCATAGGTCTGCCGAAAATCATCAGACAGAATATATTTACGCAATTTCTTTTGAGCCTTATCAGCGTCTTTACCTAACGTCCATTCATCAGCCCCATCTGGATCATATAATGCAATAGCTGATTTCATATTTTGAACCCATACACTTTCTTGATCATTTACCACCGTCGAGATCATACTTATCTGCTTAAGCGCTTCTTTATCAGTGATGTTTGGGGCATTTTTATATATATGCGCCGCCAAAGCAGAAATAATTTTTGACTGTTTAATTGATTGCTCAGGGTTGACACCAATCAATTCTCTCGCAATTGTACCTTCATGATCAAGCAAGCTATTGATGCCATTATTAGATGCTTCTGTAGAATCCCCATAGTTCCATGTGTGTCTTGCTAAAGCACAAAGCGAAGTCATGCAATTCGTAAAATGTGGATCTGTTGGGTCGCTCAGATGACTTATCAGCTCCATCATAACATAGTTTAGAGCTATTGGCTTAATGCCTTTTTTACGTTCACAAGTAATCAGTTGATCAATTTGCGAAGAATAATCAGAATTATTCGACTTTGACACAAAACCCCTGTAAGCATTTGTATCGAACAAAACAACTTTATTAATCCCATTATTCATCTCATAAACCACATCCATAATTTCGAGGCATTAATAATTAAAATGAAACTCATATCCTGATGTATTTCATCATTTAGCATGATTGGGAACTAACTGATGCTCTCTCATCCAATTGAGCGCTTTATGCCATCGTTCGGTTGATATACGCTGTTTACTTTCATGCCAATTCTCCAGAACCTCATGAACGATCTGGTCGTCGGAGGGCACGACACCCTGTTTCAGAAAATCACTCCACGCGCTGAAAAGAGTAGCCACAATCTCGCATTGTTCTGTCTTCGCTTTTCTAAACAATGAGATTATCAGATCGATTTGCTGCTTCTCACCTGAAAAATAACGCTCATAATATCCTTCATGAGCACCAAACTTTTCTCCCGGCTGATATGTGATTCTGTCGTCTTTCTTTTTGACCTCAAACCATTTTGCATTGGCAAAGGTCTTTTCTGTTGACCTTCGTGCTCTTGGATCGTACGGCCCCGCCGCCTGCCGTAAATGATGATGCTCCAAAGACTCACTCAGCCCTAACACCTGCTCGCAGAGGTAAACGATCTTTTCATGTTTCACCGATCCAAAAGTAGGTTCCTTATACAATTGTGATGTCACCTCAGCATCCAAAACCGCTCGTTTAAATGCAGGTTGAACTTTTTTCTTTTTTCGATCATGACGGGCGGCAACAAATTCAGAGGATTCAAGCACCTCGAATAGGCCGTCCATAGACTCTCGCAATGCCTTTGAGCTTTCCCGCCAGTAATTAATCGCCTGTTGCAAGGAATTCTGTCCATACCTTTCCGAATCCTCCAATACCGACATCGCTGGATTGGTCACTGCCCTGACATACAGCGGAATACTGAGATTGCATCCTTTCTCCCTGATCTCATCATTGCCGATCACACGAGCAAAACCATCCTCATCGACGAAGGCATTGTACGCACCAACAATCCGCTGGATATGGTCATCAGTAAGAAAACTCTGTGCCCGTTCACGGGTCACTTCGTTGACGGCATTGATGAACAGCACCTTATTCCTGCGTTCTTGGGGCTTGTCCATCCGGCAGATGACCACACAGGCCTCCATTGGTGAGTTGTAAAACAGATTCGGCCCAAGGCCCAGCACACACTCCGCCACGTCGTGCGCAATCAGCTTTTCGCGCATCGACAGTTCCTCTTTCCGAAAGAGGACTCCGTGCGGAAAGAGAATCGCACAACGACCTGAACGAGGCTTCATACTTGCAATGATGTGCTGCCAGAATGCATAATCGGCACGGCCCTGCGGCGGTGTGCCGTAGATATTCCGCCCCCAGGCATCGGATGCCCATGCCTCTCGATCCCATTGCTTGATCGAGTATGGTGGATTAGCGAGGACAACATCGAACTTCTTTAAGTGGTCGCCTTCGACAAAAGCTGGATGGTCAAGGGTATCACCCCTGACTATGCGGAAGTCCTCAATACCGTGCAGAAAAAGGTTCATCCGGCCAATGGCCGAGGTGAGCAGATTGCGTTCCTGCCCAAACAGTCGGAGATTTCGCCACTCTTTTTCCTGCCATTTCAGGTGAGCGACCGCAGAGAGCAACATACCAGCAGAACCGCATGTCGGATCGTAGATCGATTCAACCGGCATCGGTTCGAGCAGCTCGGTCATGAGGTGCACCACCGTGCGGTTAGTGTAAAATTCCGCTGCGGTATGCCCTGAATCGTCGGCGAACTTCTTGATCAGAAACTCGTACCCGATCCCGAGTTCATCCTCAGGACAGTTGGAAAGTGAAAGTGTTTTGGTGCTGAAGTGCTCGACCAACTCCCGTAACATGTGATCGGGTAAACGATCCTTGTTGGTCCACTGGGCATCGCCGAAAACACCGAACAATGTATCGGGATTTGCCTTTTCGATGTCACGAAGGGCTTCCTGAATAGCCTTGCCCACATTCCTGACTTTGGTTCGAGTGACATTCCAATGTGCCTCCTCCGGAATCTGAAAACGGTGCTGCTCGGGAAGCGCTGCATATTCCTGATCGCCACCAGATTCCTCAAGAGCCTCATTCAGCTCCTCGTCGTACACATCGCACAACCGCTTGTAGAACAACAGAGGGAAAATGAACTGCTTGTAATCCCCGGCATCGATATAGCCGCGCAACAGGGTGGCCGCACCCCAGAGGTAGGATTCGAGTTCAGATTGGGAAATGTGGCTCTTCTTCTTCATCGATAAGGCTTAAACATCCTCATATTTCAACGATTATCGGACGATTATCGAAAAATAGTCGGACGATTATCGGACGATTTCTTACAATTCCAGACTACTCTTGACTATTACGGTTTAAGGATATAATGGCGTCCCCGACCTTCTCCTTCAGGTTCTATCAAGCCAAAGGCAACAAGCCCTTTGATATCTCTGAAAGCCGTGTCTTTGGCAACTTCCATGGTTTTGGTAATCCAGCCGGTGGTAACGGAGCCACTTCTTACGATTTCGGCCAGTATCGCGTTCTGCCGTTCATTCAGCTTTTCAGCGACAGCAGGACTGATGCCTCCGGTGATGTTTTCAGGCAACAGTATCCGCTCCATATCTTCTCCGGGACCGATCAATGTAACCACGACCTCGTTATCGGCTACTGCAATCAGCGGTGCATCAAGGCCGTGGTTCAGCATCGAATCACGCATACGGGTAATACCGGTGCCTCGCTCTTCCATTCGACCAAGAAAAACCAGTCCTTGTGCGATATTCGGGTTTCGCGATTGTGAACGGGCTTTTCCTGAACGAAGTTTTGCAAGACTCAGATTTCCCGGAAGAGCCCCCGGACTGATAATTTCGATTCTGTCCCTGAACAGATCGACAGTTACTCTTCTGCCTGCATCCTCATAGTCGCGATGGGCCAATGCATTCACAAGTGCCTCACGCAAGGCTGCCTCGGGATATTCATTCACTTCAATTCTCTGCAAACCGACGATGCGCAACGGATGTCTCGTATTTTTTCGGATAAAGGCAACCACCTCATCAATGGCTTCTGACAACGGTTTTCTGACAGTCGCATGATCAGAAGGGGTGGCTGTACGAACACTCCCAGCGTATGCGGCTACCTGAATGCGGGTATGGACAAAATACTTTGAAGGATCAGGCGCAAGAAGCATGATTCCGGCTGCTGTCCCGAAAAATCGCTTGTCCTCATCTTTCCACAAGTAACCTCGTTGCCACAGCGTATGCATCATCTCATCACTGTTTATGCTCCCGGCAGACAAGTTTTCCGAACTTGCAACTATACGAGCAGCAATAGAGGTATCAATACCGCTCCAGGGAAGTACCTCAAGGCGTTGACGCTCAAACAGAGATGCGATATGAATTGTTTTATGGGCTGATGTATTCTGATCGCTTGTAGGCTCGATATCATAGGAGTCCTTGATGTAACGAACCAGTCGCTTCCGGACTTTTTCCTGCAGTTCTTCCGTGCTTTCAAATCGCTCGTAGGTATGACCGTCCCTTTTGATTTCTTTTATGAACGCGTCGGTTTCCGGCGATCGGACTAAATCATTGGACCCTTTGATTGCAACAAGTGTGGGTAATGACAGTGTTTTGGAGAGACGGTATTCATGGTGAGTTGCAGAGATACCATCGATCAACCGGCCATACTCTTTCCATACAACTCCCACATACACATGACAGGTTTTCAATAACTCAAGGTATGCCTGTGGGTCAGGAAACAGCGCCGTTGGTTCATCTTCGAATAATATTGGCACACAATGCAGGGACAGAAACGGATCGGTGGAAAGAAGAATCTGCAGCGCAAGCCGCTCATCTCCGAGTTCTTTCTGAACAGAGCTGATAAAGACCTTTATTCTCATGACAGCAAACCCTCCCTTATCAGCAACTCTTTCAACCGGTCTTCAGCCGCATATGCGGCCTGTAGCGACTGCTTGAGGTTCTCGACTGCTTCATCTACAGTCATTGACTCTTCCTCGATCACCGGTTCCACGTATCGTGGGATGTTCAGGTTGAAATCGTTTTCCCGGATTTCATCGAGCGTAACCACCCGGCAAACACCTTCTACATCACGATACTCTTCATACCAACGTTGGATGCGCTCGACATGCTCGGGCAAAAGTTCGTTCTGGGCACGACCGGTCTTGAACTCTTTCGATGCATCGATAAACAGCACCTTCTTTCGATGCGCTGTCGGTTTGATGTCACGAAACACAAGCAAGCAAGGTGCAAGCCCTGTGCCATAGAATATGTTCTGGCCAAGGCCGATCACTGCTTCGAGAATGTCCATTTCGAGAAGCTTGCGCCGGATATCGCCTTCCTTTGACATTCGGAACAAAACACCGTGAGGAAGCACAACAGCCATCCGTCCCGTTCTGAATGCCATAGAACTGACCATGTGCTGCACCCAGGCATAGTCACCCGATTTAGCTGGTGGCAAACCAGCAAAATTCCTCCCATAAGGATCATTGAGCCAGACATCTTCTCCCCATTTTTCAAGGGAAAACGGAGGATTGGCGATAACACAGTCAAAAACCGCAAGGTTGTCACCCGAATAGAAGGCCGGCGAGCGCAAGGTATCCCCACGCTCGATATGAAAATCCTCTGCGCCATGCAAAAATAGGTTCATGCGAGCGATAGAAGAGGTGGTCAGATTCTTCTCCTGTCCAAAGAGTTTCCCCAACATGAGATTCTCATCACCACCATGCTCTTTGACGTAATGGAGAGCTTCCAGAAGCATACCTCCCGTGCCACAGGCCGGGTCATAGATTGTCTCACCAGCTTGGGGAGCAAGGATGCGAACCATCAGCGAGACTACAGAACGTGGCGTGTAAAACTCACCTGCTTTCTTGTTGGTCAGATCGGCAAATTTCTTGATCAGGTATTCATAAGCCCGGCCAAGGATGTCCGCCTTGCAATGCTCATTACCAAGATCAAGCGAAGAGAAATGTTCAATCAAGTCTTTAAGCAGTGCATCGGAGAGACGTTCCTTGTTTGTCCACTGGGCATCACCGAAAATGCCATGAAGCGAGTCGGGGTTGGCCTGCTCGATGCAACGCATCGCCTTCTGAAGAACATGGCCGATATTAGAACTCCTTTCTCGAACCTCTTCCCAATGACAGCCATCTGGAATCTGAAAACGATGGTTCTCGGGAAATTGGGCAAATTCTACATCACCAGCGGATTCGTCAAAAGCGGCAGCAAACTCCTCGTCATAAACATCGGAGAGACGCTTGAAAAAGAGTAATGGAAAGATATAGGTTTTGAAATCTGCTGCATCGACAGGCCCTCGCAGGATATTGGCAGCTTCCCATAAATGACTTGAAAGGCTTTCGATATCCAATTCTGTTGGTGTTCTGTTGATGTCATTCTTTGATTTCATGAAGCAGAATCTTCTGTTAGTTTAACAGGAGTTTCAATACCATTTGTAAGCTTAGAATAACCTGCTTTTATATATCCCAGTGAGATAAACGCAAATCTCATAAATCGAGACCCACTTTCTTGAAACCCAACCATTTCCTTAATGCCCCAAGAGGCCGGTTGAAATACTGCACGATCAATAGAGAAGGCAGCTTAATTGTAATTATACGAATACATTACGCCTTTTCTCAACTATATCGACTAATTTCAACCGATAACACCTGAAAAAGAAATGCCGGATATGCAAGCCCGGCAAAGTAGGCCAAAGAATCAACGCTCTTCACCCCCCTCTTCTGAATCCCACATTTCGCGGTAACTGAAGACGTGGCTTGCCGCAGCTGCGGGGTTGATGAAGTAATAGTGGCGGCAGAGACGACGGAACAACTCGACCATCGGCTCATAGAAACAAAAATCGAGTAGAGCGTCGAGTGTATGTTCGATGTGATGGACATCCTTGCTGTCGCTGCTAAGGATGCCCTCCACAACTGGCGTGTACTGCCGCAGAGCAATATCTGCAAGCCGTTGCATCTCTTCAGCAAGCACCATTATCGAACCGAAAGGTTCGTCTGCCAGATTATTCATAATCCCTGACACTCATTTATTTAATTGCTCATCAAATAACATCCACTGTACAATTACGTTCATTTCTTTTTCAGTGTCAACAAATAATCAACCAGAAGAAAACTCACTTTATATAGCAAAGAGCCCGGCTGCGCCGGGCTCCGGGGCTCAGAGCAAGCCTGATTCCCTGAAACTGAAATAGGATTCATCTCCTACAATAATATGATCCAGAACCTGAACATCGAGAAGCTTTCCGGCTTTGACCAGTATTGAGGTTACCTGTTTATCGGCATTACTCGGTTCCGGGTTACCTGACGGATGATTATGAGCCAGCATGATGCAATTGGCATTGGCCAAAAGGGCTCCCTTGAAAACCTCTCTCGGATGTATCAGTGATGCATTCAGGGTTCCCCTGCTGATCATTTCTATCCCGATGATCCGGTTTTTTGTATTGAGATAGAGTGAATAAAACTCTTCGCTTGCCCTGTCCTGCAGGCCAATACCACAGAGAAAATCATAGGCAATCGATGCGCTTTTTATGGCTTTCTGATTGTAAGAAACGCTGGATTCCCTGACCAGCTTCAGGCTATATCTTGGTATAGTGACATTTAAGGAATTCTTGGTTTCCTGACTGAATAGCGGGAGTGTACAGTTGTTGTTCATGGCAGTCAATGTTTGCATTGCAGAGAGTTACCATGGCTCTTTTTTCAAGCCATATCCCCGGAGGGACAAAGGCACTCCCCGTGCAGGCAAACTTTTTGCGCAAGGGAACAAGTGATCTGCACAAATGCAA
>Ga0272443_10004380_pt1 | contig 15431 bp, 9 predicted proteins | sample SSMAcet12_FD_193581 | JGI IMG/M metagenome (GOLD analysis project Ga0272443, IMG submission 193581) | Marine sediment archaeal communities from Little Sippewissett salt marsh, Falmouth, MA, United States - SSM-Acet-12 | ecosystem: Environmental > Aquatic > Marine > Wetlands > Sediment ...
CGGCGGCAGGCTGTCCTCGTCCCTCTGCCCGGCCTTGAGCTCTGCGGTCGGCGGGCGCGCAATGGTCGTCTCGGGGATGATCTCCCGGCCGGCGGTGGTGTTGATCTGCCGCGAGAGCTCGAAGACCACCGTCTTGAAGACGTCCTTGATCACCGCGAAACCGCCGGCGGTGTCGCCGTAGAGCGTGCAGTAGCCCACTGCCGACTCGCTCTTGTTGCCCGTGGTCAGGACCAGCCAGCCCTTTCTGTTGGAAAGCGCCATCAAGATGTTGCCGCGCACCCTGGCCTGGATGTTCTCGCCGGCCACGCCGGGGTCCTCGCCCAGCTGGTCGGCGAGGGCGTCCAGATAGGCGTGGTGCATCGGTCCGATCGGCACGGTCAGGAGCTCGATGCCCAGGTTCGCCGCGAGTCTCTCCGCGTCGCTCCGGGTTTCGCCGGAGGTGAATTCCGATGGCATGGTCACACCGGTCACGTTATCCGCGCCCACGGCCTCGACGGCGATGGCGGCCGTGAGCGCCGAGTCGATCCCGCCGCTGAGCCCCAGAGTCACGTGTTCGAAACCGTTCTTGCGAACGTAGTCGCGCGTGCCCAGGACCAGCGCGGCGCGGATCTCCGTGAGGCGATCGAGTTCCGGTGGACGCTGGCCCGCGACCGCGGACAACTCGCCGCGGGCGCCTGCTTCAAAGTCCGAAACCAGCAACTCCTCCCCGAAACGCTCCGCGGCCGCAAGGAGTTCTCCCTCCGGAGAAGCCACCAGCGCACCGCCGTCGAAGACCAGTTCGTCCTGGCCGCCGGCGAGGTTATTATAGCAGAGGTACGCCCCGGAAGCCCGCGCGAAGCTGCGCACGGCCTCCAGTCGCTCGCCGAGCTTGCCGGCGTGAAACGGCGAGGCCGATAGGTTGAGGACTATGTCTGCGCTCGACTTGCGCACCCATCTCGCCGCGTTGCCCCCGTCGATCCAGATGTCCTCGCATATCGTCACCGCGATCCGCGCACCGCAGCGCTCGATCACTAGCGGAACGTCGCCAGGGGCGAAGTAGCGCTTCTCGTCGAACACGCCGTAGTTGGGAAGCTCGACCTTGCGGTATACGCCCTCGACCCGGCCGCCGGCAAGGACCGCCGCGGAGTTGTGCAGCGCGCCCCCCGCCTCTTCGGGAAAGCCCACCAGTGCGGTGATCCCCCGGCAGGATCCAGCCAGCTCCTGGACCGCCGCGCGGCAGTCCCGCAGGAACGCCGGGCGCAGCAGCAGGTCCTCCGGCGGGTAGCCGCAGACCGCCAGCTCCGGAAAGGTTATCAGATCGCAGCCGCCCCCTGTGGCGCGGTCGATGGCGTCGGCGATCTTGCCGGCGTTGCCGGCCAGGTCACCGACGGTGACGTTGATCTGCGCCTGTGCGATCCTCAACGTGGCCATAGCGCCCAAGATACCCGCCGGGAACGAAGCCTCAAGAGCAAATGCGCGCTTGAACCGGCCGGCGGCCTGGGACACCGCACCCGTGTGAATTGGCCTTCCTGGTGTCCCGGCGGTGAGAAGCGAACCGGCAGGCCGTTGAAGAAGTGTTCCGTGGAACAGGTTGAGCACTTGAGCAGTGGAAGGGTGGAACGCAGGAGAGGATTAACCTTCCCCAATGTGGTCCTTTCCGCATCAACCCTTCGACAAGCTCAGGGTCGCTCATTTTGAAGTCGTGAGCCAATTCGAACGACTGCTCGACTGTTCAACTGCTCTCCGGCTCTAGCAGACCGTTCAACGGCCTGCTAGGGCTCGAGGGGCACGAGTTTGGGTCCGGAGGCGGCCGGTTCGCGACGGGGGGCCCTGGGCGTCGCCTGCTCGGACTTCCCGGGGTCAGCACTGACGTGCACCTTCTTCTTGAAGAGCTTCTCCAGTTTCTCGCGGATCATCTTCTTCATGGCCGCCAGTTCCTTCGCCCGGGGCGCACGCTTGCGCACCTTCCTGAACTGGCGCAGCACCTGGGGCATGAGCTCCCGTACCATGGCGCCCTTGATGGCTTCGTCGTGACGCTGCTCCTCGATGAGGTCGGCGGCGTACTCCTTCCAGACCCCCGGGTGCTTCTTCCGGAAGTCCTCCCGGGAGGGCTCGGAGTAGAGCCGCAGTTTGCCGGCGGCGGGCTTCACCGAAACCGCGAAGGCCGCCTTGAAGTCGCGAACCGTCACGGTCTCCATCGAGCTGATCAGGCTGATCTCGTAGTTGCCCTTCTCGCGGCTGCCGCTGGTCGTGATCTTCACCGTCGACCGGCCGCGCTTGCCCTCGATCCGGGCGATCAGCGCCCGGGCGGCCTCGGACTTCTCGAAGTCGTCGCTCCTGGCCGCCGCGCGCAGTTGGGCAAGCGCCGGCCGGCCGATCCTGAGCAATGCACCGCTCGCGGCCTTGCGCGTCGCGTAGACCTCCGAGGCGAGATCCCTGATGTGCTTGGCAATCTCCCTGCGCTGCTCCGGCGTGGGCTCGGGATCAACCGGCTTCGCGACCTTGTCCCCGTTGTCCTCCTTGTCCCCCTTGGACTCCGTCTCCCTGGGCTTCTCGCCGCGACGCCCCTCACCACCATGCGCAGAAGCCAGAAAGAAGATAGCTACGACACCCATTATCAGACACTTGCGCATATCGCCTCCCAATCAGACGTTCCCATTTGAGAAGACGTCTGACCCGACTGAACGTCACGGCGAAAGAATGAACCTCAACCCATTTCCTTCCGCAGCGATGCGGCGGCGCGGGGGAAATGGAGTTCCTGGTGCTATCTGCCCTGGCGGTTGCCAGGAGCCTACTCAGCCTGGCGCAGGCGCAGCTGGCCGCAGGCGGCTTCGATATCGGTGCCGCGCCGCTTGCGGATGGTGGTCTCGATACCACGTTCCGCGAGCACGTCGCGAAAGGCCTTGACCCGCCCCTCGCTCGGCGCGGCGTAGTCCCCGGCCCCGCCGGGGTTCATGGCGATCAGGTTGGCCTTGGCCGGCAGGCGGCGCAGTCGCGCCGCGAGTTCCTCGGCGTGCTTGCGCGCGGCGTTGAGCCCCGCGATCAGTATGTACTCGACGGTGAAGTGCCGGGATGTCCTGTCGGCGTAGCCGCTGGCGACCTCCAGTATCTCGGTGATCGTGTACTTGCGCGCGATGGGAATCAGCCTGCGGCGCAGATCGTCGTTGGGTGCGTGCAGGCTGACGGCCAGCTTGACCGGCGGCCACTCGTCGGCCAGGCGCGCCATCTCGTCGACCAGGCCCACGGTGCTCAGCGTGATGTGCCGCGCGCCGATACCAAGTTCTTCGGCCGAATTCATGCGCTTGACCGCGGCCAACGAGTTCTCGTAGTTCGCCAGCGGCTCGCCCATGCCCATCAGCACGACGTTGCTGGCCCGCTCGCCCGCGATCTCCGACATCAGCAGCACCTGGTCCACGATCTCCGTGCTGGTCAGGCTACCCTTGAGACCGCCCACGGTGCTGGCGCAGAAACGGCAGCCCATCGCGCACCCGATCTGCGTCGAGACGCAGATCGACAGCCGCCCCGACTCCTCGTCGGGCATGGCCACGGCCTCGATGTGCCGATCCTCGCGCGTAGCGAGCAACGCCTTGGCGGTGCCGTCGCGCTTCGACTTGCGGACCGTCTCCACCGAGAGCCCCGTAACGGGCAGTTCGGCGGCCAGCTCGGCGCGCAGGTCCTTCGAGAGATTGGTCATCGCGTCGTACGAGACGACACCCTTCTTCCAGACCCAGTCCCAGATCTGCCTGGCGCGGAAGGCCTGCAGGCCCCTGGCCTTCATGAACTCGGCCAACTGCTCGAGCGTACAGGCGGTAAGCGAACGATGAGCTCCTGAATCCGCGGACTTCACAGATTACACCGATCAACCCCGCGCCAATGGCAACGTGCGTCCTCGAATCCCGGTCCGTGGCCCGTCCCCTGCGAACGCAATCTATGGATCTTCACTCCCATTCTATGGTACCAGGAGGCTTGCTCGTCAGGTCGTAGACCACGCGGTTCACGCCGCGAACCTCGTTGACGATACGGTTCGAGATCGAGCCCAGGAGCTCGTACGGCAGCCGGGCCCAGTCGCAGGTCATGGCGTCGGCGCTGTCGACGCAGCGCAGCACCACGGCGTTCTCGTAGGTGCGCTCGTCGCCCATCACGCCCACGGTCTTGACCGGCAGGAGCACGCCGAAGGTCTGCCATAGCCTGTCGTACCAGCCCGACTTCTTCATCTCCTCGACGACGATCCAGTCCGCGGCACGCAACACCTCGCAGCGCTCGCGGGTGACCTCGCCGAGAATGCGCACCGCCAGGCCCGGCCCGGGGAACGGCTGTCGCTTGATGATGTCCTCGGGCAGGCCCAGTTCGCGACCCAGCGTGCGCACCTCGTCCTTGAAGAGCAGGCGCAGCGGTTCGACCAGTTCCAGGCCCATGCGCTCCGGCAGGCCGCCGACGTTGTGGTGGCTCTTGATCGTCGCGGTGGGGCCACCGTGCGCGGCAACCGACTCGATGACGTCGGGGTAAAGCGTTCCCTGGGCCAGAAACTTCACGCCCTCGATCCTGCGGGCCTCCTCCTCGAAAACCTCTATGAACACGCGCCCGATGACCTTGCGTTTCTCTTCGGGGTCGGTAACCCCGGCGAGCTCCGAGAGAAATCGGTCGGCGGCGTCGATGTGGTGGAGCTTCAGGCCCATGCCCCCCTTGGGACCGAAGGTCTTCACCACCCGGCGGCCCTCGTCGCGACGCAGCACGCCGTTGTCCACGAAGATGCAGTCCAGACGGTCGCCGATGGCCTTGTCGATGAGCATCGCGGCCACGGCGCTGTCGACTCCCCCCGAGAGCCCCAGGACCACGCGCGCGCCGCCGACCTGCTCGCGGATGGCGGCCACCGACTCCTCGATGAAGCTGGCCACCGTCCAGTCGCCGGAGAGCCCCGCGCACTTCTTGAGGAAGTTGTCCATGATCGCCGTGCCCAGGGCCGTGTGGCTGACCTCGGGATGGAACTGCACGCCCCAGAACTTGTGCCGCTCGCTGACCACCGCGGCCTGCGGGGCGTCCCCGGTGCCGGCCAGCGTCTCGAACCCGGGGGCGAGTTCCTCGAGGCGGTCGCCGTGGCTCATCCAGACGACGGTCTCACTGGCAATGCCGTCGAAGAGCGGATCGGCCTTCCGGACGCTCATCTCGGTGTGGCCGTACTCGCGGCTGGTGGCCTTCTCGACGCGGCCGCCGAGCACGTGCGTGGCCATCTGCACGCCGTAGCAGATGCCCAGTGTCGGGATGCCGAGTTCGAAGTACGCCTCGTCCAGGTGCGGGGCACCGTCGTCGTAAACGCTGCGCGGCCCGCCGGTGAATACCGCCGCATCCGGGGCGATTTCCCTGATCTTCTCTATGCTCGCCGAAAAGCAGGGCTCTATGCGACAGTAGACATCCAGTTCGCGAATGCGCCGGGCGATCAGCTGGGTGTACTGCGACCCGAAATCGACAATCAGTACCAGCTGGTGCTTACGCTTCCGAGCCATCGCGACCCTCCAGTCGGTAGTTCGGAGCTTCCTTGGTAATGCTGATGTCGTGCGGGTGGCTCTCGGCCAGCCCCGCACCGGTGATGCGTATGAAGCGGCTCTTGCCGCGCAGTTCCTGGAGGTCACGGGCGCCCACGTAACCCATGCCCGCGCGCACACCGCCGACCAGCTGGTAGATGAACTCGCCCAGCGGGCCCTTGTAGGGCACGCGGCCTTCAATCCCCTCGGGAACCAGCTTGTCGCGTTTGGCACCGCCCTGGGAATAGCGGTCGCTGGAGCCCTGGACCATCGCGCCCAGTGAACCCATGCCCCTGTAGGCTTTGAACGACCGTCCCTTGTAGATCACGATCTCGCCGGGACTCTCTTCCGTGCCGGCCAGCAGCGACCCGATCATCACCGCACTGGCCCCGGAAGCCAGGGCCTTGACGATGTCGCCGCTGAATTTCACACCGCCGTCGGCGATAACCGGAACTCCGGCGGCGGCGCAAACCGATACGCAGTTCTGTACCGCGGTGACCTGCGGGACGCCCACCCCGGCGATCACCCGCGTGGTGCAGATCGAGCCTGGCCCGATCCCGACCTTCACGGCGTCGACACCGGCGTCGACCAGCGAGCGGGCCGCCTCGGCGGTAGCGACGTTGCCGGCGACCACGTCGCGGTCGAAGCTCTCCTTGTAGCGCCCCACCGCCCGGGCCACGCGCTTCGAGTGCCCGTGGGCGGTGTCGACCACGATGACGTCGACGTCCACGTCACGAAGCGCGGCCACGCGCTCGTCGTCCTCGACTCCCACTGCCGCGCCGACGACCAGCCGGCCCTGCGAATCGCGCGCCGCGGCCGGGAACTGCCGGGTCTTGTCGATGTCCTTGCGCGTGATCAGCCCGCCCAACCCGCCCTTGTCGTCGACCAGCAGGAGTTTCTCGACCTTGTTGCGGTTGAGGATCTCCTCGGCCTCGTCCAGGCCGGTGCCCAACGGGGCGGTGACCAACTCGGTGGTCATCACGTCCTTCACGCGCGTCTCGGGACTCTCCTGGAAGCGCAGGTCGCGCCGGGTGAGGATGCCCACCAGCTTCCCGCCGTCGACGATGGGTATCCCCGAGATATTGTGCTCGCCCATCACCTCGCGCACGTCGGCGATCGTGCTCTTGGGGCTGAGAGTCACCGGATCGGGGATCACCCCGTGCGCCGAACGCTTGACCTTCTCGACCTCGCGGGCCTGGGCCTCGGGCGAGAGGTTCTTGTGGATCACGCCGATGCCGCCCTCCTGGGCGATGGCGATGGCCAGCCGGCTCTCGGTTACCGTATCCATGGCCGCCGAGCAGATAGGGATTTTCAGCCGGACGTTGCGGCTGAACTGCGTGGCCAACTCCGCGTCGCGGGGCAGAACGTCACTCTCGCCCGGCAGCAGCAGCACGTCGTCGAAAGTGACTCCCTCGCCGATGATTTTCTCGATCGCGTTCACGCTGGCAGCTCCTCCAAAAGCAGACCGGCGCCCGCTTGTGGCGGACGCCGGGTTCCGGACCCTGACATTGCGCGTTCCATAGAGCCACTCTATGCAGGCGGCGTCCGAAGTCAAGAGTGAAAGGGGCCCGAACGCCCTCGCCCGGTCGGTCCGGTCCGACCACGCCACCGCCTTCTTGACGGCGGGGTTTTCGCCCCGACAATCCCGGTTCAGGGGCGTAGTCAGGATTGCGTAGTAGCGGGGCTCCGCAAGGAATCCCGGGAAGGGGGAAGCCAGCGTGCGCGTCGAATCAATCATCTCAATCACCGGCCGGAGCCTGGCGTGCCTTCTGGCCGTGGCGACCGTACGGGCCGGCGGCGCCGAGCAACGCCCCAAGGGGCTGATCGGCACCAACCGAATTGTCATGGAAGATGCGGCGGAGTGGACCGTCCGGAGATACTGCGGCAGCTCCCGGCGGGGCAGCTTCGTTCCCGGAAACCGCTTCCGAACCCCGCTGTCCGGCAGCCTGGTCTGCGACCGCGCAGGCAACGGCTACATCGCGGCCGGAACCTTCATCGCGGTGGTCCCCAAGAACGGCCCGGTGGAGGTACTCACCGGCCAGCCCGGCTTCTCGGGAAATACCGACGGCCCCCCGGGCCGGGCGACCTTCGGCAGTGCGGTGGACATCGCCATGGCAGGCGAGAACACGCTATACGTGGTGGACGCGTCCAACCTCACCCTGCGCCGCATCCGGCGCAAGGCCGGCGTCTGGCACACCGAGACGGTCGCCGGGGTGCCCGGCGTCAAAGGTCGCCGCGACGGCCCCGGGCATCAGGCGCTCTTCCATCCGCACTTCGACAGCGTGGCCGTGGGCCCCGACGGCGGGGTCTACCTCTTCTCGGGCAGCTACATCCGCAAGTTCAAGGACGGCAGGGTGAGCACGCTCAACGAGAGGGGCGGGGGCGGCTACGTCAACGGCCCCCTGGCGAGCGCACGCTTCTACCACAGCCAGGGCGCCTTCCACGGCCTGACTTTCGACCGCGACGGCCACCTCTACGTGGCCGACAAGGCCAACATCGCCATCCGCAAGATAGACCTCGAGAACGGCGTGGTCTCCACCTTCGCCGGGCGGGGCCCGAAAGACAAGATGGACATGCCCCGCGACGGCGCGGCGCTGGATGCCCGCTTTCACCCCGGGGGCGGGCCCAACACGATCGACTACGACCGCGCCAACCACCGCTTCGTGCTTCGCTCGGACGACGAGCGCGCAGCCAGGGTCATCTGCCGGCGCAAAGACAAGTGGGTGGTGCACACCCTCGCCGCGCGGCTCCCGCGGGTCGACGGCAGTTCCGACGTCGTGCACCTGAGCGGGCGGCCCTGCGGGGTGGACGCCCGCGGGCGCATCTACATGCTGGCACGCGGCGGGATCATCGTGGTCGAGCGAGCGCGCAGCGTCAGGAGCCACGTCCGCCAGGCGTCCGAGGGCGTCTTCGCCACCCCCAACCGGACCGCAGAAAGGCTGACCGTCGGCCGGGAGATGGCCCTGCCCTCTCCCACCGCCCGGGGCCAGCGCCACCCCGCTCTGGCCTACGGCAAGGGGGTGTACCTGCTGGTCTGGTGCGAGGGGTTCACCGGCGCCGGCGGCCAGAGCGACATCCTGGCGATGCGCGTGGCTCCCTCCGGCGAACTGCTGGACACCAAGCCTATCCCTGTCTGCACCGAGGCGGGCATCCAGGAGCTTCCGGCGGTGGCCTTCTGCGCGGGGAAGTTCCTGGTCGCCTGGGTGCAGGCGAACCGTTCCTCCGATGCCGGAGGCCGGCTTCGCATGCGCGCGATCACCCCCGGGGGCCGACCGGCACCCGCCACCCACACGCTGGACCTGACCGGCAAGGCCACGCACCCGGCGCTCTCTTCCAACGGCAGGGACCGCTTCCTCCTGGCCTGGCAGGAGCACAACGGCAAGTACTTCGAAGTCCGGGGCGCCCTGCTGGACGCCAAGAACGCAGCTCCGCCGGGCGGGCCACACCTGAAGATCATGAGCGGATCGGAACCCGCGGGCCTCGGCTGGGCACGCGGGGGCAAGATCGCCACGGCGTGGACCGGGTCGGGTTACGTCGTCGGTCAGTCGTCCTACGCAACCTGGCTGAGCCCGAGCGGCAAACCCCTCCTGGGCCTCACCCGGACCTGGTCGAGCTGGAGCCCGGGTGGCCACACGATTGCCCCGGCGTGGGGCAAGGCCTTCCTGTTCTTCTCGCACCGTCCCTACCTGGACCCCTGGGGCTGGGGCGGCAACGGATCGATCCTGGGGATGACCGTCACGCCCGAGGGCGCGCGCTCCGAACGCGACAGGTTCGTCAAGATGTTCCCGGCTGACGACAAGAACCTCCAGTTCGTGCTTCTCGCCGACGGCAACGTACCCAACGCCCTGGACGTTTCGCGGTGGTTCAACCACCCCGGCTGGCCCATGGGCATGCCCGGGGGGCTGAAGCACACCCGCGGCGACCTCTGGCCCAGCGGGACTCCCGCCGCGGCCCACAACGGCGAGAGCCTGGTGGTCGTCTGGCCGCGAGCCCACCTCGCGGACAACCGCAGGCTGCGCAACCGCGACCTCTACCTCAGGCGGGTGCTGCCCGACTGGGGACTGGTCGACGCCGAGCCGGTGGCGGTCAGCGCCGCCCCCACTGAGGAAACCAACCCGGTGATGTGCGCGGGGACCAGAGGCAAAGTGCTCCTGGCCTACGAGAAGCTCTCTGCCGAAGGAGTCGCCGTGCGCTACCGCGCGATATCAGAGGAGACAGACCGCGATCCACCGCGCGTGATCTGGGTCGCGCCAAAGTCCCGCAACGAGATGGTGGTGGCCTTTGACGAGCCGGTGGCCGAGAAGAGCATCAGGCTGGAGGGCTTCAGGATCGACGGGCTCAAGATCAGGTCCGCGAAGTTCGTTCCCGGCGGCAGGGCCATGCGCCGCATGGTCCTGCTGGAAACCAGCCCGCCGACAGTCGGGCAGGAGTACGCCCTGGAGGTCGACGCGGTCACCGATCGCAGCCCCGCTGCCAACCGGATGCAGAACGTGAAGTTCCGGTTCCTGGCCAAGCCCGGCTTCATGCAGATCCGCGAGAAGGTCACCCGCTGGCCGGTAAACGGCCCTCCGACCGTGACCTACGACAGCCGCTGCCCCGTAGGCCACCGCGACTACATCGCCCTCTGGAACGTGCTGGGCGTGCTGCCGCGCCGGGCCACCGGCCACCCCTTCGACCCCGGAAAGGTCCAGCCCTCACCGGGCGAGGAGATCAAGGTCGGCGAAACGACGGTCAAGTGGCGCCAGATCAAGGGCGAAGCCGTTGACCTCGGCGGATGGTTCGGCCGCAAGGCCGACAGCACCGTCTACGCGGCAACCTACACGTTCTCGGACCGCGACCGCGAGGCCCTGCTTCGAATGGACACCAACGGCCACAACCGTGCCTGGCTCAACGGCAAGCTGGTCAACGACGGCATCACCGGGTCGAAGCGAGACCGCAGTTCGCACGACCACAGCGACGAGGTGCCCGTCAAGCTGCGCCGCGGCTGGAACCGTTTGCTCGTCCAGATCGAGAACCGCGCGGCCTACTGGTTCCTCTGCGCGCAGATTACCGACCGCCGCGGGAGGCCCATGCACGACCTGACGTGGCAACTCGATAAGCCCCGGTGATCGGTGACTTGTGGTCCGTGATCGCTGAGTTCTGCTCGAGTAATTAGCATTCACCGATCAGCGTTCATGGATCTCCCCTCTCCCGGGGAGGGGGGGACAGCGTCTTTATTCTTGAAGGCGCACTGCGAGCCACTAGAATGGCATGTCAGCCAGGCCGTGGGGGACCGGGAGCGGCGGAACGCGCCTCCGTTGGCTCTCCCGGAGACCGGCCGACGGAAAGCTCCTGATGCCCATGACCGACCGAACCGCGCGCTGGCGGCTGAGCAGGCCCGCCCCGCAGCAGCGCGGCAAGCTGGCCGACGAACTGCGCGTATCGCCGATAACGGCCCAGCTCCTGATCAACCGCAAGATTGACGACGCTGGCGCGGCCCGTCGCTTCATGGCGGCGCACTTCGAGGACATCATCGATCCCTCGCTGCTGCCGGATATCGGCCCGGCCGTCGACCGCCTGGTCCAGGCGATCTCGGGCCGCCAGCACGTAGTAGTCTACGGCGACAGCGATGCCGACGGCCTGGCGGCCACCGCTATCGTCACCCGGCTGCTGTCGATGCTCGGATGCCGCGTTGACACCTTTATCCCCGGTAGACTCACGGACGGCTACGGCCTTTCGACAGAAACGGCGGAACGCCTGATATTCGCCAAGCCGGACCTGGTGGTAACCGTCGATTGCGGCATCACCAGCGTCGCCGAGGTCCGCCAGCTGCGCGACGCCGGCGTCGACGTGATCGTAACCGACCACCACCAGCCGGGCGAGGAAGTTCCGCCGGCCAACGCGGTGGTGGCCGCGCGGCGGCCGGGATCGGAGTATCCCTTCGCGGATCTCTCTGGCGCCGGCGTAGCCTTCAAGCTGGCCTGGGGCCTGGCCCAGGCGCTCAGCCCCGGCAAACGCGTCTCGGACGAATGCCGCGAGTTCCTCAACGAGGCCACCGCGCTGGTAGCCCTTGGGACCGTCGCGGACGTGTGTCCCCTGCGCGGTGAAAACCGGGTACTGGTCCGCTACGGACTGAAGGCGATTACCGCCTCGCGCCGACCGGGTCTGGCCGCGTTGCTGGCCTCCGCGCGCCGGGTCTCGCGCGGCTACCGCCGCGACCTCACCGCCCGCGACGTAGCCTGGTCGCTGGGACCGGTGATCAACGCCGCGGGCCGCCTGGGCCGACCGGAAACCGCCCTGGAACTGCTGCTCGCCGACGAGACCGAAGAGGCCGAGCGTCTTGCCGCTGAACTGGTCAGGATGAACTCGCAGCGGCGCGCGCTGGGACGCTCGGTGGCCGGCGAGGCGATGGCCGAGGCCGAGGCCGAAATGGACGCCCCCGCCCTGGTTCTGGCTTCCGAGGCCTGGCACGGAGGCGTGCTGGGCCCCGCGGCCAGCAAGGTCTCGGAGAAATTCGGCCGCCCGGCCCTGCTGGTAGCCTTCGACGGCGACGTCGGCCGAGGCTCGGCCCGCGCGCCCAAGGGCAGCCGGCTGAGCGATCTCCTCGCCGATTGCAGCGAACACCTCGAGGCCCACGGCGGCCACGACGGCGCAGCGGGGCTCACCGTCAAGCGCTCGAATTTCGAGGCCTTCAAGGCCGCGTTCCTCGCCGCGGCGCAGAAGGCCCTGGGCGCCGCCGAGATTCCTGAACTCGAAACCTCCGTTGAGGCCGAGGTGCCCATGGGCGAGCTGACCCGTGCCCTGGCCGAGGAGGTCGACCAGCTGCGCCCCTTCGGCGAAGCCAACCCCGAGCCGATCCTGGCCAGCCTGGGTCTCACCATCGCTGGGGTCCCCCGAACGATAGGTGCGGGCCGCTCGATCAGCTTCCGCGTGAAGAACGGCAGTGGTCGCTCGATTCGCGCGGTGGGCTTCGGGTGGGCCACGAACATGATAGAACTGGAACAGTTGGGCAGGAAGGGCCGGCTCGATCTGGCGTACAAGCTCTCCCGGGATATCCGCACCGGAGAGCCCGAGTTGATACTGGAAGACTACCGCCCCAGCAGCTAGCTGGCCGCAGAATAGCGGCCTGACGAGGATCGTAACCATGCTCAAGGCAACCGCCCTGATTCCGGCTCTGGCCTGGCTGCTTGCGCCGTGCGTCGCCCAGGCAGTGGAGGTCACCGGGACAGAGCCCGGCTCGCACCCGACTCCCGGGCGAACCGCCAAGGCCGAAACCACCTCGCCGGAGAAGAAGGCGCAACCCGCCTCGTCCGAAACCGATAAACCCGATGGCCCCGCAGGGAAGACCGGGCAGCAGCCCGCAGGGCTCGACGTCAAGGCCGAGATCCGCAAGTGTGAGAAGCTCTCCTCCTCCGACAAGACCGACCGCGAGCGCCTGGCGGCGCTGTGCCTCCTCGACGGCCAGATTGCCAGGGGCTGGAAGATCATCCGCGATCTGGCCAGGCTGGAGAAGCCCTCAACCGCCGAGGAATCGCTGGGAAGCGCCATCAGAAAGCTGCGCGCGAAGCTGGCCGGGATGCCCCGCCGCACCGCGAACACCCCTCCCAAGCGCGAGGAAGTCGTCGCCCGCCTGCGCCTGGCGATGACCGCCCTGGCGATGAACTCCCCGGCCGAGGCGCTCGCGGCGCTCGAACCGCTCAGGGCCCGCGACCGCGCCGACAGGCTCGAGCTTCAGCGCCTGGCGCTTTCGGGACTGGCCGCCTGGAGCGCGGGGGTCAAGGACAAGGCAGAGCATAATCTCGAAAGCCTGCTGAAGAAGGTCGTCGCCGGTCGCCGCCTGGCGCTGCGCTCGGCGGCGCTGGTCGACCGCGTGACCTGCTACGGCGTCTACGATGAACGGTCCCGACGCACTGTGCGCCCCGGAGAGAGCGTCATGGCCTACGTCGAAGTGCTCAACTTCCAGTGCAACGGGATGGACACCGGCGGGCACCTCACCGCCCTGGAGGTCAGCCTGGTCTTCGAAGAGGAGAGCGAGAAGAAGGACCGCCGCGGCAACCCCGTCAAGGTCCGCCGGGTAGTCCGGGAGCTCCCGGGCTTCTCTCGCGTGCGCCACCGCACGCGCTCTCCGCTGCGGGACCTGCACCTGGTGATCCGCTTCAAGGTGCCTCCCGAACTGCAAGCCGGCACTAAGAACCACGGAAAAGACAAGGCCCACTTCGTGAAGATCATCGTCACCGACCAGGGCAACGTACCAGCCGCCGTCGAGGGCAAGGAAAGGAAGCCGACGCCCTCCGCCTCGATCAGGCTGCCGCTCAGGGTGGCCGGGTAGAAACCCGGTGACCGCCCCGCGGACGCCTGAGCGCGACCATCGGCATTGCCGCCGGCCCACTTGAGAAGTGGACCGCGCATCGCTATCATGCCCCGGTCGCCGGAACCCGATGATCTGAAGGAGACCGACTATGGCCGCATCACAGAACTGTGACAACTCCGTCGACTGCGCCTGCACCTACCAGGGTTGCCCCCGGCACGGCAAGTGCTGCGAGTGCCTCGCCTACCACCTCAAGAACGATCAGCTTCCCGGCTGCTGTTTCCCGCCGGAAGTGGAGAAGACCTACGACCGGTCCTTCGCCAAGTTCTGTGAGGTTCACGGAAGCTGAAGCCCCGCTGGAGGATCCGGCAGAACGGATCGAAGACCGGAAGGGGGAAGGACCGCAGTCCCGGCGCTTGCGTACCGCGTTTCCTCCGCCTTTCCGCTCGTCTTTCCTCCCCCTCCCGCAGTTCCAGCCTGCCGGTCATCCAGTCCGCCTCGCCCCCGTTAACGCACGGAGTCCAGGATTGAACACGAGCGATTCGGGCGTCTACAAGCGTATCGTCGACACCCTGGACGAGGGCGTGTATATGGTGGATCTCGAGCGCAGGATCACCTACTGGAACTCAGGCGCGGAACAGCTTACCGGCTACAGCGCTGAGGAGGTCTTGGGCCGGTCCTGCTGCGACGACTTGCTCCAGCACATCACCGACCGCGAGCATGGCCTCTGCGCCCGGAACTGTCCGATGATGTGCGCGCTGTCCGGCGACGAGAGCGTCGCCTCCGAACTCTACCTGCGCCACAAGTCCGGGCACCGCGTGCCGGTACGCGTGCGGGTAATGCCCATCCGCTCGGCCGAGGGAAAGCCGGTCGCCGCGGTCCAGATATTCAGCGACAACCGCGCTACGATCGCGGCCGAGATGCGCATCGCCAGGCTCGAGAGGGAAGCGATGCTCGACCCCCTCACGAGCCTGGGCAACCGCCGGCGCGCCGATCAGCAGCTGGCCCACCGGCTGGACGAACTCGACCGCTACGGGTGGCCATTCGGCGTGATCTTCGTCGACATCGACAACTTCAAGACCGTTAACGACAGCTTCGGTCACGACGTCGGTGACGAGGTTCTCAGGATGATCGCCCGCGACCTGTCGGTCGACACCCGCGAGACCGACCACGTCTGCCGCTGGGGCGGCGAGGAGTTCCTGGTGATCGTTCTCAACGTGGACGAGAACCGGCTGCAGTACATCGCCAACAAGCTGCGCTATCTCGTCGAGCAGTCCGGCTTCGAGAGCGAAGGCAACCAGGTACGCGTGACGGTCTCTGTGGGCGCGACCATGGCGGTGCGGGGCGAGAGCCGCGAAGAACTCCTCAGGCGAGCCGACGCGCTGATGTACCACAGCAAGCAGACCGGCCGCAACCGGGTCTCGACCCGCCTGCCCGCCGACCTCGGCCGCTAGCAGGCCGTCGAAAGACGGCCTGCCGGAACCACCTCAACCGCCAAGACGAAGAGAGACGGGCTTCTCCGAATCACCCCGCCGCGGCCGAGGTCTTCCCCGCCACTTCTTCAGCGCACGCAAGCTCGCAGGAAGAAACGAGCGCTTCCGCCCGCGGCAGCACGTCCGACAGTCTGCGCGCGCTCCCAGCCACGC
>Ga0272443_10004381_pt1 | contig 15431 bp, 13 predicted proteins | sample SSMAcet12_FD_193581 | JGI IMG/M metagenome (GOLD analysis project Ga0272443, IMG submission 193581) | Marine sediment archaeal communities from Little Sippewissett salt marsh, Falmouth, MA, United States - SSM-Acet-12 | ecosystem: Environmental > Aquatic > Marine > Wetlands > Sediment ...
GATAATGATATTTTGCCTTAGCAATTCTTTCAGGAAAATAGAAATATGTTATTTTACCTTTTGCACACTCAACTCCTTCACCATCATTTAACCAACATTCGATGACGACCAATCGTTTTTCAACAGAAACCACTCGTCCCCTTATTCTTATCTCTCCTTTTGAAATTATCAGTGGTTTAAAATATTCTATATCCATTTTTGCAGTAACACCCGCTGTCTTCATTTTAATCATTACAATCCAACCTGCTATCTCATCCAAAAGGGTTGCCTGAATACCTCCATGCAGCACACCCATCCAACCCTCAAGCGATTTGCGGGGTAGCCATGTGGCAATTAACTCATCTCCATCTTCCCAGAACTCTAATTGTAACCCAATATCATTAAAAGGAGAACAACCAAAACAGTTATAATCGTACCTGTTACCTGTATCTTTTTTCCAGGGATTAATAATTCTCTTCATATTTCTTTTAACTCTCTATTTATTAGTTTATTGTATTTCGACTGTTTATCACAACATCAGTAAAACCGAAATGAATTGCATGAAACAGTTTAAAACAAAAACAGGCCGGAAAACCGACCTGTCAAAATAACTTATATGTTATTTAGTTATTTCCAAGAATTAGTGGTAAACCATCTTTCCCACTGCCAATTACAATAACTTTGGTGTTGGGCGACTCAGCTAACTGAGTAGTTGCCTCTATACCACGTTGTTGTAATATCCTTTCAGTTAAACTGGCGTTAATGATACGGTTATAATTTGCAATACCCTCAGCTTCAATCCTTCTACGCTCAGCTTCCGATTCTTCTCGTTTTAAGCGAAATTCATAGGCAAGTGCTTCTTGTTCTTGCTGAAGTTTATTTTCAATGGCACCTTTAATTTGATCAGGTAAATTGATAGAACGAATTAATAGTGCCCTCATTGTAATATAGTTTTCTCCCAAAACTTCACGTGTTTCTGAGATAACGGCCTGTTCCACTTCAGCCCTTTTTGTTGAATAAATTTCTTCAGCTGTATATCGGCCTGCTACCTGACGTACCGATGAACGCACTTCAGGGATAACTAATACATTTATGTAATTACGGCCAAACTTTTGGTGCAAATAACCTATTTCTTCATAGCTTGGATTAAAACGAACCGTTACATCCGTGTTTATGGAGAGTCCGTTTTTATCAAGTACATCCATTGTTTCTTCCCTCTGAGATTCTCGGACATCGTATACATGTAATTCGTTCCAGGGTGCAATAATATGGAATCCTTCCCCATAAATATTTTCAACATCCAGTCCCGATGTATAAGGGCGGAAAATTACCGCTCTTTCTCCCGGTTCGATAATTTTAAACATTCGGCCGCCAAACAACAACAAAATAATAAGAATAGCAACTATTGCTATGATGTAGGATGATTTAAAATTGAATTTCATAGTATAAAATTTTAATTTAGTAATCATTAAAGGAAATCTATTCACAATAATGAATCATTTCCAAGACTATCCTTCAAATATACACAAATGTACAAAGTTTAATATTTCTAATGAACAATAATCAAGTTTTGTTGATATTGATTGAAATTCTGTTTTTCATAACCATGTGTTATATTATATTTGAAATCCAAAAAAATATCTTATGAAACTCTTTTTACTCCTGTTTGTCACCACATTTTTAGTTTTTAATTCCTTTTCTCAGGATTTTTTTAACACCAACTTTAACAAACGAAAAAAATATATAATTCTGTGCGACCCCACTGTAAACACAATAAAGACCATTCAATACCTAACCAACGCCAAACTATTGAATGTAAAAAAGAATAAAGTAAAGTTTGTAGGTGTTTATCATGAGGATCAGAAATATGATTTTAAAAAATCGAAAAATTACATTGAAATGCACAGGTTAGAGAACTTCTTTTTACATGAAATAAATGGTGAATTAAATAATACTACTTTATTCACCAAAAATCAATGCTCAAAAGAACTTAGAAAAGTATTTGACAACTCCATTGGAATCATCTTTTTTGGAGGTCCTGATATACAGCCTGCAATATATGGTGAAGAGAATTCTCATTCCATTGTTACTGATCCGGGCAGACACCAGTTTGAAGTTACATTTTTGTATCATCTTCTTGGTGGTTATCAAGATAAAAATTATAATGCTTACCTTGAAGATCGTCCTTATTATTTAGTAACAGGTTTTTGTTTGGGAATGCAAACTATGAATGTAGCAACCGGTGGTACTTTGATTCAAGACATTCCTTTTGAAATATATAATTGTGAAAGTGCTGAAGAAAAGGTTCAACTTGGAAGAAAAAATCTTCACTGCAATTACTGGCAACATATCGTTGAAGATACTCTTTTAATGAGCATAAACTTACATACTATAAGTTTCACCAACCACCCGTTTTTTGGCAAGGTGGTTGGCGTACCAAAAAGATGGGAACCACGCATATTGAGTAGTCATCATCAGGCAGCTGAAAAACTGGGAAAAGGACTGGAAGTCACTGCAGTTTCGCCTGATGGCAAAATAATAGAAGGGCTTGCACATAATAAATATCCCAACGTTTTTGCCGTACAGTTTCATCCGGAGGTTCCGGCTTTATATGAAGATATGTATGCTCGTAAGTTTCATCCGGAAGACGAACCAATGAGTTATCACAACATCATTGGAAAACAAAGCATTCGATTTCATGAAAAATACTGGAGGCATATATCACAAATACTAAAAAAGGCAAAAAGGGTAAAAAATCCCTAGTTATAACTATTCAATAGGAGTTCCGTTAATGCTGTGTGTTAATCCGTCTTCAAATTCCAAACCCCTGTACTTCCATTTATTGCGCCAGTATACCCACGTATCCAGATCTGTAGATTCTGTTCTGTGTCCGGGCGGATAACCCCTTCCAACCAGTACAGCTTCTTTTGATATTCCTGCTTTAAAAAAACCTTCGAAATTTTCAATAAAATCCTGTTCCTTTTCTGTAAAAACACTAAGATCTATCGGTTTTGGACCAAAATACCTTTTTACCAATTCTTCGGTACCAATTTTTGTATACTTACGAACATTTACAAGCTCATATGCAACATCTGGATTATCAACACACTTAAACTTTATACTTTCTCCTTTAATTTTAAATATTTTGATTTTTGTATTAACAGGTATTTTATTCTCGACAGAATAGTTTACCGCGTTAATAACCTTCTTGTACTCCCACATATTAACCTGGGTATACAACTCAACATCCAGAAAATCTTCCTGAATTGCATCGGCATTATTCTCTTTTGCAGAAACTGGATTTAGTAAGCTACCTAAAAAGAACATTACCAGTAGAATGATGGATCTTGTTTTCATTTGTTATATCTTTTTTAGTTTTAATAAATAGCTCATATCAATATAAAAAGTCTTAGTATTTAAAGATACTACACACTCCAAAAATAAATACAATTTGAATACATTCTCTAAAGAAAATTAACTTACAAATTATCAAAAATAAGCTTTCAAATTGAAAAGAATATTGAAAAAAATTGTATCGCATAATTTAGAAGAATTTATTATTTCACAAGTCAATTCAAATAGTTAAGGTACAAAATCATAACAAAACAAATAGTTAAAATTAATAACTTCCGATATCTAAGTATCTATTGAAAATTTATTTGGTCGAATTATACTACCTTCCTTTGTTTATAACACGAACTATACTGCCTTCTTTTAAAAATTTCCTTTCAATTTCTGAAACTTTATAGTAAAATCACAAATTTCTAACTTCTTTACCTATTTTTGCGCCCAGTTTTAATGCAGCTAAATGATGACATATCTGGAAGAGATACAACGCAGACGAACATTTGGAATTGTAAGTCACCCTGATGCCGGGAAAACAACCTTAACTGAAAAGCTCCTTCTTTTTGGAGGTGCTATTCGGGTTGCAGGAGCAGTTAAAAGCAACAAAATAAAAAAAGGTGCTACATCCGATTTTATGGAGATTGAACGCCAGCGTGGGATTTCAGTTGCAACCTCGGTAATGGGATTTGAGTATAATGGTTTTAAAATTAATATTCTTGATACTCCAGGTCACCAGGATTTCCAGGAAGATACTTTTAGAACGTTAACTGCAGTGGATAGCGTAATTATTGTAATCGATGCTGCTAAAGGTGTTGAGCCTCAGACAGAAAAATTAATGAACGTTTGCAGGATGCGGAAAACTCCCGTAATTGTATTTGTAAACAAAATGGACCGTCCGGCTCAGGATCCTTTTTCATTATTGGATGAAATTGAGGAACAATTAAAAATTAATGTTCGTCCGTTAAGCTGGCCCATTAACAACGGTCCTGACTTCAAAGGCGTTTACAATATTTTCAACAGAAGTTTAAAACTCTTTAAACCTGATATTCAAGAGATTGAAGAACGTATAAAATTTGAAGATTTATCAGATTCTCGTTTGGAGGAATTCATTGGGGATGATGCTGCTACGCTGCGTGAGGAGCTTGAACTTGTTGAGGGAGTTTACCCTGAATATGAAAATGACCATTATCTGGCAGGAGATTTAGCCCCGGTATTTTTTGGAAGCGCTTTGTATAATTTTGGCGTACAGGAATTACTTGATGCATTTGTTGAAATAGCTCCATCGCCAAAACCAAGTTTTACAGAAGAACGCGAGGTTAAGCCTGATGAAAAAGGATTTACGGGATTTGTTTTTAAAATTCATGCGAATATCGATCCTAATCATCGCAGTCGGATTGCCTTTGTTAAAATATGTTCTGGGCAGTTTGAACGTAACAAAATGTACAAAAATATCAGGCTGAACAAATCATTTCGAATTTCAAGCCCTACAGCATTTATGGCCTCACAAAAGGAAATTGTGGAATTTGCTTACCCGGGTGATATAATTGGAGTACCAGATAACGGTAATTATATTATTGGTGATACGGTAACTGATGGAGAAGATATACATTTTAAAGGCTTACCAAGTTTTTCTCCGGAAATGTTCAAATATATAGAAAATGCTGATCCAATGAAGTCAAAGCAGCTGACAAAAGGAATTGATCAGTTAATGGATGAAGGAGTTGCACAACTATTTACCAGCTCATTTAACGGACGAAAGATTATTGGAACAGTAGGGCAACTTCAGTTTGAAGTAATTCAATATCGTTTGGAACATGAATATGGAGCAAAGTGTAAGTTTGAACCTTTACAAATGCATAAAGCATGCTGGATAGAAGCTGAAGATCAAGCCACTTTAACGGAGTTTAAGAAGCGAAAACACCAGAAAATGGCGAAAGATAAACTGGGACGCGATGTATTTATGGCTGATTCTTCCTTTATTTTACAAATGGCACAGGATGAATTTAAAGATATTAAATTTCATTTTACTTCTGAGTTTTAAGTTAAGGTGGGAAAACTATACCCAAAGTGGGAAGATGAATTTTGAATTTGTTTGTATCGAATATTAATGAATTTTCTTTACAAAAGAATTCAATTTGATAATTTTACAAATTATATCTGCAAGAAAATGGAAACAACCTTCTACGATAGTTCACTTTTCACGTACATATTGCTTCCCGGACTAATATTCATTTCCAGAGTACTTGATGTAACAATAGGAACTATACGAATAGTAATGGTTTCAAAAGGCCATAAATTCTGGGCTCCGCTTCTTGGATTTTTTGAAATTCTTATATGGCTGATTGCCATTTCAAAAATTTTTCAAAATCTCGATAACTGGGTATGTTACATTAGTTATGCTGCTGGTTTTGCAGCAGGAAATTATGTTGGTCTCCGCATTGAAGAGAAATTAGCTGTGGGCATTGTTAAGATTCAAATAATCACCCGCCAGGAAGCAAATAAACTTATTGAAAATCTGAAAGATGCAGGTTATGGTATTACTCATCATGAAGCACAGGGAAGTACCGAAAACGTGAGTATTATATACAGCATTATTAAACGAAATGAAATCAGTAAAGTTGAAGAAATAGTAAAATCATCCAATCCCAAGGCATTCTATTCAGTTGAGGATGTAAAATTTGTGAACAAAGGAGTGTTTCCAACACATACAGCTACCTGGCGGTGGCGTAAAGGAAAGTAAGAAAAGTTTCAGATTATCGCTTTATGCTAAGAAAACCTGCAGGGAAAAAAGGAAATGCAGTTTATTGTATTGCTAATTTATTATATGATTCCGTGCCAATTACTCTACAATTCGGTATCAATAACCGGATATTTTTTTAATAACCTATCCAGTTCTTCTACAAATTCCTTTTTCTTTTCTGAAAAAAGAGTTTTATAATAATTTATTCCATCAAAAATATTTTTCTGGAATTTAATCAATTGTCTTTTTTCTTTTGTGTCCTCAGCATTCTTCCTGAAATTCTCGAAACGTTCTTTAAATATATCAAGATACATACTAAGTTCTTTTACAAACATATGCGGACGAGGTCCTTTATCAAGCAGATTAAGTCTTCCATAGATATGATCAACCATTTCTTTCAGACTTGAAACTTTTGAAAAATAAGCCAAGTTAGGTCCCGGACAAACTGTTACTTTATCAGTTGGTTTTACATCAATGCCTTTTGAGATCGTAGAGGACACTCCTAAACCAATGCATAAACATTCAGGTTCAATAATTTTTTCATAAGCCTTTTTATATTCCGCTTCCTGTAAATTCAACCCTTCAAGTTCTTTTAACTTTTTGCTTTGATATTGTCTTGATGATGTACAAATTGGTTCCTTGGTATATTCTGTATTATATCTCAAAAATCCTTTTGTACAAGGTGTTCCTGCCTTTCCTTTTTTTGCAAGCTGCAAACGCTGAACACTCATTGATGCTCCTCTAATGCTATTAAAAGGTACACCTAACGGCGATAACCCACTAAAATAATAGTCCTTCTCTTTTCCCCTGGCTAATAATTTTATGGTTTCTTCATCAATACTAATTACTTCAGGCACTAACATAAATGGAGTTGCCCAACCTACACTATCCATGTTGTAATAATCAAGTAGAAAGTTGTGCTCTTCATGTGTTCCTACTCCACCCTGTGCTGTAATTTTCAGTTCCGGAGTTTCAGCTGGTTCTGCCAATCCTTTTTTTGTAAGAGCGGATTTATATGCTTCGCTACAGGTATCATAAAGTTTCATTCTGTTTTGTCTAAATTCCTCCAGAATAGGACCAAATAATACACCATTTGTTGGGAAAGCATGACCACCGCAGTTTACACCGGATTCAATCCTATATTCAGAAACCCATAATCCTTTGGCAGCTAACATTTTCCCCTGAATAAATGCAGAGCGGAAATCACTTACCTTCAAAACAATTTTCTTTTTTATTATACCGTTTTTATCCGGAAAGAAATCTTTAAAATTCTCTATATAACTGTACAATCGCGGACTCATGCCTGCCGAAAGTACTAATGAAGAACTAAGTTTGCTGTTTGCAAATCCACGTAATGCTGCATGAGCATCGTTATTTTCTATCGGCAATTGTTCCCCGTTTTTAAAATGTGCCTGGTCTAACTTTGTCATTATATTTACATCGATAGATCCAACATGCATTTTTTCATTAATCCATTTCGATAATTCTTCAACTGCCTGACGACCTTTATCTGCCAAATTAAATTTTGGTTTTAAATGGGAAAAATCGGGTAACATATTCAAATACTTTTCCAATTCACCCCCGGCATGTGTGGCTGAGTCTCTAAGTTCTGCCACTTTTCGTTTTACTATCTCATCAACAACATTTAAATACGATGTAATACGTTTGGCTCTAAAATCATCAACTTTTTTAGAAATAGTTTTGAAAGGAATGTCGAATTTATTGCAGTAAAATTCACGCATTTTCTCAATTAAAGAATCATCCACCAGGGAAATAACAGAGGAAATTCCATAAGGTGCAACGTTAATTGGAGTATCTATTGAATAACCTAATCCGAGAACAGGTATATGAAAAGAGTGACCTTTATATCGTTTCATTATTGTAATTTCTAAATTTAAAAAATAGGCAAAGGTAGATTTAATCTGTTGAAAACAAAATCATCATTGCCCGCTCTAAATATTTTGAGCCAAAGAAAACAAGTTATTTTGCAATTACTTGCAACTAATGGTGCATCAATTATATTTTCATAAATACCCGTTAATTTAAAAACTGTCGAATTCATTGTAAAAAACTAACGTTAAAGGTTAGAATAGAATCAACGTATTCCAGGCTTGATCAAACTACCGGACTTTTAGTCAATCCCTGTATCTGTAAAATAATGTAGTGCATTTCTTCTGCAAACTATGAGGTTTTATACTTTATTTCTTGATAAATATCAAGAGCACCAATTTAATTGCTTACTATTTTTATGGTTTTAAAATAGTATGCAGATGTCTTATCATTTAATAAAAGCAGGTATAAATCTTTATGCCATATTTAAAAATCTGGAAGATCTGATTGAGCACGATGAAGAATGTCGCAATCTTATAAAAGATAAAAAGCTATCCATTCAGTTTTCAGTAAAAAACGGCCCCAGAGCCTGGATCAGGTTTGAAAATAATGTTTGTCAGGTTGGTCAGGGAAAAATAAAAAATCCATCCGTAATACTATGGTTTAAATCACCAGAACATTTGAATAAAATGTTTGATGGTCAGGCCAATCCCATTCCGTTAAAAGGTTTTACAAAACTTGGGTTTCTAACAAAAGAGTTTGGACAAATCACAAAAAAACTGGAATATTACCTTAAACCTGAGGATGTAAAAAATCCGACTGATGCATATTTATCAATTAATACCCGTTTTATTTTAACAATTGCGGCATTTGCATTATCAGAAATAGGGAAATACGACAAAGAATCAAAGATTACAGCCAGCCATATTCCAAACGGTAAAATCCAGATGCGGGTTCTACCCAACGATCCGGCGGTATTTTTAACGATTAACAATGGTATTATTTCTGCGGAAAAAGGAGTCACTGAAAAACCCGATGCAGTTATGGAAATGAAAAATATCAAAACTGCCAACGATTTTCTAAACGGTAAATCAAATCCGTTCCTGGCAATTGCAAGCGGTGACGTTATTATTAAAGGTCAGACTCCAATGCTTGATAATCTGAGCCTGATTCTCGATAAAGTAAACAAATACGTTTCGTAAAATTAGTTTTAATAAAACGAATTCAAAAAGTTCGGGATGAGTTCCATCTTAAACCTTATCAAATAAACAGTTTTAATAAGATGAAAACATATAAATACAACAAATCGCAGGAACTGTTCAAAAAGGCGGCAGAGATAATTCCCTGCGGTATTTACGGGCATTTTAGTCCTGCTCCACTTATACCTGTAACGGATTATCCTTTTTATGTTGATCATGCCAAAGGTTCCCGTTTCTGGGATGTAGATGGAAACGAATTTATCGATTATATGTGTGCATACGGACCCATGGTTCTTGGTTACAATAACGATAAAATTGATGCTGCAGCTACTGCCCAAAGGGGAAAGGTAAATTGTGGTCCTGCTCCTGCAGAGGTAATGATAGATCTTGCACAGGAATTTGTCGAGACAGTTGATATAGCAGACTGGGCATTTTTTGCAAAGAATGGTGCCGATATGACTACTTTTTCTTTGATGGTAGCCAGGGCGCACTCCGGTCGGGATAAAATCATACGTTTAAAAGGCGGGTATCATGGAACTGCTCCCTGGTCACAATCACCTGACCATCATGGCATTACATTCGGAGATGCTAAAGATATTGTAATTGGTGAATGGAACAATTACGAAGCGTTGGAAAAATATATACATAAACATAAAGGTGAAGTGGCAGGAGTTATTTCAACTCCATATCACCACCCTACTTTTGCCGACAATGAATTACCTGCAGATGGATATTGGCAAAAAGTTGAAGCTCTTTGTAAAAATGAAGGAGTTGTGCTTATTATAGATGCAGTTCGAACAGGTTTTCGTTTAGACTACGGTGGTTCAAATGAATATTTTGGATTTAAACCTGATTTAATTGCATTTTGCAAAGCAATAGCAAACGGATATCCGATATCTGCGTTGGTTGGTACTAACGATATGAAAAATGCAGCCAGCAATGTTTTTCATACAGGAAGTTACTGGTATTCAGCAGAACCAATGGCTGCTTCGCTTGCCACTATCAGAGAATTAAAAGCAGTTAATGCTGTTGAAAAGATGTACAATATTGGTGTGAAACTTGGAGATGGTTTGGTGGACCTGGCAAAGGATCATGGTTATAATATGAAAAGATCAGGACATCCGGCAATGCCCTATTTCAGAATCACAGATGATCCAAGTTTAATGCTTCACCAAAAATGGTGCGGTGAATGCACTAAAAGAGGTGCTTATTTTACATCACACCATAACTGGTTTGTGTCGGCAGCTCATACTGATGAAGATATTCATGAAACACTAAAAATTGCTGATGAAGCATTTAAATCGTTAAAAGAAAAATAAATTAAGATGCTTACAAAAGAAGAACATAATAAATTACTGGAAACTGCCAGAACAATCCGGCATTCCATCATTAACACAACGATGAAAGCAGGCGGAGCGCATGTAGGAGGAGGAATGAGTGCACTGGATATTATGGTTATGCTTTATTTTAAATACATGAATGTTGATCCTGCCGATCCTGATAATCCGGATCGTGACAGGTTTGTACTGAGTAAAGGTCATAGTGCAATTGGTTATGTGCCGGTTTTGGCCGAGAAAGGATTTTTTGATAAGGAACTTTTAAATTCATTCAACAAATTCAAATCGCCATTTGGTATGCACCCTGATAGTAACAAGATCGCCGGGTGCGATGCCTCTACAGGTTCTTTGGGTCATGGATTACCAATGAGTGTGGGTATGGCCTTAGGAGCTAAAATTCAAAAAAAGGATTTCTACACCTATTGCATTGTTGGTGACGGAGAACTTAACGAAGGTTCCAACTGGGAAGCGGCAATGACCGCAGCTCATTATAAACTGGATAACCTTCTGGTGTTTGTTGACAGGAATATGCACATGATTGATGGTCCTGTCGAGAACGTAATGAGTATTGAGCCATTAACCGATAAATGGAAAGCTTTTGGTTGGGAGGTTCTGACAATCAATGGTCACGATATGAAAGAAATAGCTGAAGCGATCGAAACAGCTAAGAAGATTCACGGAAAACCCGTTGTTGTTATTGCCAAAACGGTTAAGGGGAAAGGAGTTGATTTTATGGAGGACCAAACCAAGTGGCACTATGGAGCGATTGACTCCGCAATGGGAGAACAGGCTCACAAATCAATCGACAAGATGTATAGTGAATTAGGAATCTAAGAACTTGAAAAACATGAGTAAAGAAGTTACAGGAACTACCTGGAATGTTTATGATGCCAATAAACTAACCCAAGCCGAAATATATGGACAAGTATTATGTGATTTGGGTGATCAATATCCTGAAATCGTTGGATTAACTGCAGACCTTGCCAAATCAACTAAAATTGGATTGTTTCAGGAAAAATTTCCAGATCGTTTTATAAATGTAGGTATTGCAGAACAAAACTTATTTGGAATTGCAGCGGGAATGGCTAGAACAGGATTATTACCATTTGTGTCAACCATGGCCGCATTTGCATCTATGCGTGCTGCCGAACAGGTAAGAACAGACATTTGCTATCAAAACCTCAATGTGAAAATAATTGCAACCCATGGAGGAGTTGCTTTTGCTTCTGCCGGAACTACGCATCATGCAACAGAAGATATAGCAATAATGCGCTCCTTTGCAAATATGACAGTTATAGTACCTGCTGATGGTATTGAAACGGCAAACGCTGTAAAAGCTGCAATAAACTACGCGGGCCCTGTTTACATACGTATCGGTCGTGGATTCGAACCAACATATTACAAGGATGAAAAATATGGTTTTGAAATAGGGAAAGCTGTGAAAATCCGGGAAGGTACAGATATTACTGTAATAGCAATGGGTGTAACTGTTCTGCAAGCAGCTGAAGCTGCTGATTTCCTGGCTGAAAATGATGATTTGAGCGTACGTGTTTTAAACATTCATACAATCAAACCCATAGATAAAAAGGCTATTCTTAAAGCAGTTGAAGATACCCGTCGAATTATTACGGTTGAAGAACACAACGTTATAGGCGGTTTAGGAACTGCTGTGGCTGATGTTATTGCTGAGAGTGGTAAAGGATGTGCATTTACTAAAGTTGGGTTACAGGATGAGTACGCGGAAATCGGCTATCCAGAAGACTTATACTCGCATTATAAATTAGATGCCGATGGTATTATTGAAAAAGTGCGGGAAATTATGGGAAAAGATTTTGAAGAAGATGATAACTGGGATGATGAAGTTTAAAACCAAATCTTTGAGAATCTTTACACTTCTCTGTGAAACTTTGCGGTATATCTATTTCTTAAAGAATCACAAAGAATACACCATGTTCCACGAAGAAAACACAATGAGCATATAATGACTATTCATAAAGATTTATTAGTTGCCGAATTGAATATAAAAGCAGTATTTCCTGTTTTAAAGGTTTTATTAAAAGACGATCCAAAAACGGCTAAAAAATTCAAAGATGTGAATGCCAATATTGTCTTTCGTGCAAAACATGAAAATAGTTATATTGGAGCAAATCTGGTTTTCAACAATGGTGACTTGGTTGTTGAACCGGAACCGGTTGATAAAGCTGATATCATTTTTACCTTTGGATCAGTGGCAAAAATGAACACCTTCTTAAAAGGCGGAATCGCTCTTCCTTCTATAAAAGGTTTCACGAAATTCAAACTATTGGCAAATTTTATTACAACTTTATTAATGCTTAAACTTATGATGCCTGAGGTCCGGCCGAAAGATGATCATAAGAAATATCTCAAAGTAAAACTGGCACTTTACATGGTTAGTACTGCGCTAAGTAAATTAAATAAAAGTGGCCATAAAGAAATGAATGCCTGGACAGGCAGACAGCCTGACCGTATTTATCAAATGTCGGTTGAAGGTACCGATATAGCTGTTTACTTGCGTGTAAAGGCAGGAAAAACAAAAGCAGGAAGAGGCCTTTACAAACGAAAAAGACCTTTCGTTCAAATGAGATTTAGCAGCGTGGATGGCGCATTAAAAGTACTGTTAAAAGATGCTGAGTTTGTTGAAGCGGTGGACAAAAAATATATAACGATTGAAGGATCCCCGGAATATGCGGCTAATATCAATGATTTTATGATGACAATTCAGGCGTTAATAGCATAATCACTTATCAGCTGTTTGCTTAGAACATCTGGCTTTTCCATAGTTGACTGTAAGTCATTAATTTATATATTAAGATTGTTAAACTTATAACTTCCAATTATCTTTAATGCACCGAATTTCATTTAGAAATGAACGAAGCATTAAAAGGATTACTTAAATCGATTGCACCTTTTTCCAATCAGGAACTGGACGATGTCCAGCATTTATTCACTTTCGAGACATTAAAAAAAGACGAATATTTCTGTAAAGCAGGCAGGATATCCGATAGAATTGGTTTTGTGAAAAGTGGATTGCTTCGATCATATTTCACGATAAAGGATAAAGAAACAACAACTTTCTTTCAAACTCCAGGCTCGCTGGCTACTGCATTGCTGAGTTTTTTGCAGATGAAACCTGCTCTAGAAAACATTCAGGCTATGGAAGATTCAGAATTGATTATAATCGCAAAAAGAGATTTACTTAACCTTTATGATCAAAACTGGAAATGGCAGCAGGTAGGACGAATTGTAATAGAAGAATATTATATTAAAATGGAGCAGCGACTGATCATTCTTCAAAGTCAGTCAGCCCACTACCGGTATGAATACTTTCTAAAGGAATATCCGGAATTAATTCAATCCGTTCCACTATATTATATTGCATCGTTTTTGGGAATGTCACCAGAAACGTTGAGCAGGATCAGGAAACTTAAATGATTTTAAAAAAAGAAAAAGGCAACTCAACAGTTGCCTTTTAAAATGTTAACCCCCAAACACACAATACCAGAAATGGTATTATGATACAATGTTATTCAAATCCTGAAAACTTCACAAATTTTTCAGATTGATAATTATCACAATTTAAAATTTTTATTAACAATTTGTTAGTTGAAACCTTCCAAACGCCAAAAAATGTAAGAATTCAACAGCCTTTCTATTGATTTACCTCTTTTATGTATTTTTTCCAGGTATTCATAGATTGTTCCAGAAAGATTTCCGGTTCACCTTTAATATTGTAACATTGAAGTCCCACTGGTTTATTATAGCCCTGTTCCTTTAATATTTTCAATACTTTTAAAACATCATAAGAGCCACTTCCAAGTGGTTGAATAAGTTGTTCCCACCCCATATCATTAGTATCCGGCCCACCATCGGCTCCATTAACTGAAACCAGAAACAGATAGGGCATCGCTGTTTTCAGGGTCTGTTTGAGGTTATGTGGTTCATCTGTTTTAAGAAAATGACACAGATTGAATACCGCCCCCACATTTGGCATCTTAATTTTTTCAGTTAAACGAACCGCGTCACTAACTTTTTCAAGCCAAAAGTTAGTGTGTGGATAAAAAGCAATTTTTACACCATAATCTGATGCATAATCTGCTAATTCAGAAATAATTCGCACACAATCTTCATCGCCAGAAGTATCAGAACAAGAATATCTTTCGCTATGTACATGTACCCATAAATGCAAACCCGTGTCTTTTAACTTTTTAATATATTCCATTAAGCGTGGATCGTATGGCTCTTCTTTATCAATTTCAATTTTAATATAGAGAGTAAAGAGTTTTAAGTTATTTCTTTTTAATTCAGGTAAGAGGCCGTTTACACGATCAAGGCCAATTAGTTCTACCCCATCAAAGCCAACTTTTTTAACCAAATCTGACCAATATTCAGGTGAATCTGATCTGGCATTCCAAAGACCATCTTCAAAAACGAAAAAAGGAGGATTAAATTTCTGGGAATTCACCAAATACCCTGATAGCAGGAAGACTATAAACAAAATACTTTTTAACTGGTTCATTTTTGGTTAAGTTAAAATGAGTAGTGTCAAAAGTATTAAAAACTAAAAACAAATAAAATTGACCAATCGGTCATTTTTAACAAATATTTTACATTGAATTTTTTGTATTTTAAAAAACAGTTTTTATTTTTGACTGACCGTTCACTCAAAATAAAATAATCATGCCTAGAAGTCAGGAACAATTTGATGAAATCAGGTTACAGAAAAAAGAATTAATAATGAGTGTGGCGTTGGAACTTTTTGCAGAAAAAGGCTACCACGCCACATCCATAAGTCAGATAGCTAAAAAAGCCAACATATCAAAAGGCCTTACATACAACTATTTTAACAGTAAAACAGAACTTTTAAATGAATTGATTAATCATGGGTTTGATGTTATTTTTGAGAATCTTGATATTAATCATGATGGAATATTAACCGAGAAAGAGTTTATATTCTTTGTTAAACAAAACTTCAGGCTGTTA
>Ga0272443_10004382_pt1 | contig 15430 bp, 10 predicted proteins | sample SSMAcet12_FD_193581 | JGI IMG/M metagenome (GOLD analysis project Ga0272443, IMG submission 193581) | Marine sediment archaeal communities from Little Sippewissett salt marsh, Falmouth, MA, United States - SSM-Acet-12 | ecosystem: Environmental > Aquatic > Marine > Wetlands > Sediment ...
TGAAGTCCCCAATGAGTCGCGCTAAACTGCGGCTCTGGTTCCGGCCCAACCTCCTGACCATGACGCCAAGCAGACTGACCGCATAGTAGGTTATACTTTGTACGAACCGCTTGCTGAATCGCCGTTTTTTGTTGCCCTCTTTTTTACGTGTAAAACCCATTGATGCGGAAGCTACCTCTTATTCGTACGTCAAGGTTCAGGCCGGTTCGATTCAAACCTCTTTTAGCGCCTGCGAAACCGGATCATCGCACAAGGACTCCGGCTCATCCACGGCAAGTCACTGCATAAAAAACAAGATAAACACTTGACCCGGCTCGTAAGCGAATAAAAGGTACAAAACCAGACGAAAGAAGAAAATATCTAAACCGTGCCGAACCCGGAACTCTCTGAAAAACCGGATGCTCAGGCAAGAAGCGTCCGCCTGTTTCAGAATGGAGAAAACAGGTCAGAGCCTGCGGCAAGCCAAGCAATAAATGGGTTGGGCTTGCCGATGCTTTTGTGCAACTATAAGGGGAGAAAATCGAGCTGGTGGTGTTGCACTGGCAGTTGAGTCAATCAGCGATAACCGTGCAGAAACTCGATTTTTAGATGCGGACTCACCAGCCATCAAACAACGATCAGTTTGACAGTGATGAAAACTGGTCATTCATTCGGCGAGCCGTCATTAAGTGAAGACGTCCATACGCCGTTTCTGCAAGGAGTTATGAGATCGAACCAGACTCAACAACAGAACGGCATGACAGAGAGAAGAAAATAGATAATTGTCAAAAAACAGTGCTCTTGTCTTTCCCGGTTTGAGACTTCGAAACGCCTTTATCGACAACCAAAGAGCTATCACCAGAAAATGACGGCAACGACAACCCCAACGTCAACTCATGGAGCGGCACGTTAAGAGCTGAAGCGATCCTGACATAATTGAGAAGCGTAATATTTTTTTCGCCACGTTCAACCATCCCGATATAGGTTCTGTGCAACCCTGACATTTCGGCCAGTTTTTCCTGTGAAATACCTTGTTTTACACGTTCCACACGAATCTTTCTGCCAATGACAACCGATATGTTTCGAATATTTTCTAGCATAGACAAGTGATTACAGCGTCTGAGAACCAAAAAGAGAAATTAATTTTTACGACTTTTTACAACCTTATATATAGCAAGGTTTTTTTGTAAAAAAGCCCTACGAGAGGAAAGAGTACAGAGAACTTTGCACAGAAACCAACATGCACATACAGCTGGCAAAAATCTCAATCACCGCGCAATGTAAATGTAACAAATTCAAAGAAATACAGACACTTAATCTGCTCACCTCATCACAAATTCCGCACAACACATTGACTTGCGAAGTAAAGTATACGTAATCAAACAGACAAACCACAGACCATTAATAGCATTTTCTCATCATCGTCTTATTGATTAGCTTTTCACTCCCTTAACACCAAGACAAAAAATTCCTACTCAGAGAAAAAGCCTAAAGCATTGCAGAAAATAAAGATAAATCAATACAAATTGTTTATATAAATCAAAAAAATTTTACGTACTCCCTTTATGAACTTCAGACAATACTGTAAGAAAGCCCACTGCCTGACGGCAGAAAAAATCCATAAATCATTTTAGTATTGTACATTATAAGAATAACACAAAATAACCTACCGGTGCATCATCACCTTTTAATTCATTTATGTGTGCTCTTAAGCTTCATGCTTGACAATTATCTTGCAACAAACAGGTAGTGTCAGAAGGGTACTATGAATGCCGAAAAGAAAGTCATCAAGCAGAAGTTATCAGTTCTTGAACTGGCTGAAACCCTTGGCAACATCTCAGCGGCTTGTCGTCAGAAGGGGGGGCTCTCGCACCTAGTTCTACGAGTACAAGCGCCGCTTCCACCCATAGCCAAGCATCATCCGAACACCACACCGCCAGAGACTGTTGAGAAGATCAAGGGCTTGGCCATGGCTCACCCCAGTAGAGGCCCAAACTATCTGGAAGCTGACCTGAAAGCCGATGGCATTCAGGTCAGCTTAGTGACCATCCAGAAGATTCTGGAGCGCGCAGGACTCGGGAGTCGATACGACCGTTGGCTGGCGATTGAAAAGCGCCAGACTGAACAGCCAATCGAGCTCAGTGGCGAGCAGGTTGCTTTCATCGAAAAACAGAACCCGCAGTTCAAAAAAAGGCATCTGGAAAGCAGCAAACCCGGTGAACTGCTCAATCATGACACCTTTTTCGTCGGAGCCTTCAAAGGTGTCGGCAGGGTGTACATGCATGTGGTTGTCGATACCTGGTGCAGCTATGCGTTTGAATTCCTGCACGTCTCCAAACAGTCAGAAGCCGCTGTGGCTGTTTTGCACAACGATGTCCTGCTGTTTTACAAGAAGCACCGCCTGAAGGCCGAGCACATTCTGACCGACAACGGCCGTGAATTCTGCGGTACAGAAAACCACCCTTATCAGCTGTATCTGGAGCTGAACGATATCAAGCACCGCCGTTCAACCGGACCATGCTCGATGAGTTTTTCAGAATCAAGCTCAGGGAAAAGGTGTACGAGTCGGTCGATGCCTTACAGGAAGACTTCGATAAATGGCTCAAATTTTACAATGAACAGCGCCCGCACATGGGCTACAGAAATCACGGAAAAACACCATTAGAGCGCATTAACGCTTTTACTAAATCTGTTAAGTTTAATGCTTAAGAAGAAAATTTATGAAAGTGCTCCCGCGCTTCAAAGAATCAACGCTTGCCATAGAGAACATTGTAGAGCTAAAAAAGTTACGAATGTTTTGAGGGTTTTTCTGTAAGCACTTTATGTATCCGAAATCTTCTTCTGATGAATCCCCGCTTTCGCCCCAACGACACGTCCCCCCTTGCCACGGACGGTCTGCACACCACTGTTTTTCACATGCTGATCTGGAGTCAAATCCAGTGAATAGGTAGGCAGGTAAAATATCTCGATCTTATCAGTATTGTCGAGCAGCCACTCCTTGACCGGCTTGTAATGATGCACTTTTAGCCGATCAAGAATCAGAATCACTTTTTGACCGGCATCCTTGACCATATGCGACATAAAAACAATCAAGAGCTTGCCATTCATGGTATGTTTATACAACATGAAACGGAGCTTTCCCTTGTTGTTTATGGCTGAAATCATTCTGATCGGCTCCTGTTGCCGGGTGTTCAACCGCAATTTGATTGTCTTACCCGCCGAAGTTCCGATAATCAGCTTCCCGGTTGCCGGAAGGCCGGTTTCATCGCCCCAGTAAATTTCCGCTTTTTCAGCCTTGGCTTTTGCTTTAATGGCCGGGTATGACTCCTGCATCCAGCGTTCCACTTCGACTGGCCGCTGTTCATAGGCCTTTTGTATCGGTTTTTGCAATCGATACCCCCAGCGCGCCAAATATTCAGCCACTGTGCGAACTGGTAGGTCTATGCCAAACTGTTGAAGAATAAGCTGACCTACCGCCTGACGATTCCAGAGCGCATAGGGTAATTTCAACTGCTCCGGAATATGTTCAACGATTATTTTCTGGAGCTGTATTTCCTGCTGACGATTCAATCGTCGTTGCTGACCATGCTTCCGACCTCTTTTTGGCACAGCCAGCATCGAATCGCCTTCTCGCTGGTACCATTGCCACCAGCGGCTGGTTGTTTCGTGAGACAACCCTAACCGTTCGGCAATTTCATTGTTCGCAACACCTTGCTTTCGCAAGCGGATAACCTGCTGGCGCAATAATGCCCGCTCCTGGTCAGAGAGCTTTCTGATATCGACTTTTTCCATACCAGCCAGATAGTTTATCTGCGAGTTTTATCTGCCAAACCAACAAAACATCTCAAGGACACCTCTATAAAGTGTCATGAAAATCACGAGAACACGGCGGATAGAGCGCAAAAACCGGAGCATACTGCTAGTACGTGATGATGTTGAGCACCACCCAACGCAGCAATCGGGGCTTGGAATAAGTTTTTAGAGATGCCCTCAAACAAGACAGAGGCGAGGCGAAACCTCACCCTGCAATCTCACCACTGCGTGTATGCCAGCAGTGCATTTGCAAGTAAAACATCCTCGTGTGGCGAATCTACTGTCAAGTTTATAACAAACAGTCTTGCGCATTCCCTGTCATTTCAAGGAGCATAGCAACGTGGTAATCTATACAGAATTAGTGGATGCTATTAAAGATGGATCGCCACATCCCTACAAATCAGGACTCGCGATGACGAATCTCCGTCATTTTCATTTGACAGAACACTGCCACCCCGCAGAAATTTACATGATATGCCTGTCCCCTGGAGAGCAAAATTCCTGAAGCAAGCTTGGAGAAGTCAGCCTCAGAGTGATTCAGCGAAATGGTTTCAATGAAACCATTTGTTCACTTCCTCGACATCCTCAGCCGAAAGCGTACCGGTAGCATCCTTGAACATCACATGTCCCATAATGTACCCATAGCGTGCTTTAGCAAGAGCTCGCTTGCTATCGTAATATTTTTCAATGGCATTGAGCACATCGGCATTTGTCCGTAACCCGGCCTTGAAAGACTTTTCGGTTCCAGTCAGGGCGATGGATTCAGATTTTACGGCCTGTACATAAGCCTTAATCTGCGCAATGCTGTTAATAATCTCATCATAGTACTTGCTCACGTCCGATTCAACTTGCCGCTCCTGCAAAGAGAGTTCTGCTTCCGCCTTCATCTTTTTAGCCTTTGCCTGGCGCACCATTGCACTGGTGTAACCACCATAATAAATCGGGACATTGGCTTGAAGGCTGATATAATACGTATCATACGTAGAGCCGATCGTATAGTTGTTGTCACTTCTTGAGTAAGATCTGCCCGCCACAAGTTCTACAGTAGGATATCGCGAAGCGCGTTGTTTAAACAACTCTTTTCCAGCAACTTTTATGTCTTGAGTAGCTGCGGTTATTGAAGGATTGGACATGCGGGCCGTCTCAATCCACGTATCAACGGATTCCGGATCAGGACGTACAAGAACCATCTTGTCAGGCTGAAGCTGGCAAAGCGTATCCGGATAAAAACCGATAAGCCTTTTGAGTTCACGTCTGTTGAATCCAACCCTGTGACGGCTCTCCACTTCGTCGGCGACAGCCATGTCATAAGCGGCTTTCGATTCGTTGATATCAGTGATGGTGCCAAGTCCCTTGTCGTACAGCATCTGAGCCCGATCAAGCTGCTCCTTCGTAGCTTTAACATGAGCCTGACTAAAGACAAGATTATCCTCTGACAAGAGGGCATTGCAATACGCCTCAATAACCCTGGTAATCAGCACGGAAGACTCTTTCTGCAATTGAGCCTCACTCCCGGAAGCCAAGGCTTTCGCCTGTTGATAGGCCGCGATACTGGCAATGTTGAGCAGGGACTGACGTACAGAAATACCATAATTAAACGAGTTATAAGACTTTGTATTTTTTACCATTCCGTAATACCCTGGCGTTTCGCTCTCCGTTGTGTTACGACCTCTGGCAAGAGTAGCGCGCAGACTCGGGCGAAACTGGGCCCGAGCTTTCCCAATCTCCTCTTTATAAACAAGATTATCTGCCTTCGCCGCCTGAATTTTAGCATCGTAATCAAGGGCATCATGGTATGCGTCAGACAGACTTAGAGGCTCGGCATGAAGAACAGAGGCTGTGAGGCTTACCATCCCAAATAGCACCAAATGAACCAGACGTTTCATTATCCTGTTTAAAATTTTGTTATTCCGTCGATACACGTAAAACGGGACAGCTCAATCCGGTCTTGCAGAAACGGAAACGCTGATCAAGCCGACACGTCATCAATTACTCCTCTTTCATCGAAAGAGAAATCCTCTTATACAGCGGGTTAACCAGATAGGTCAGCAGCGAACGCTCACCCGTCTTAACGATCACCTGAACCGGCATGCCCGGCTGCATTTCCCGTTTGCCCAGCTCTTTCATTCCTTCCTTGGTAACAACTATTCTGGCCAAATAATAGGAGGCTCCCTGCTGCCCTTGAGCTCCCGGCACATCGATAACAATATCCTTGGATATTGAGATAATACGCCCCTGAACGACCAGATGCGGCACATTGACAAAAGAAAAGAAACTGACATCCACCGGCATTCCATTACGAATTCTGTCGATCAATGGAGGTGCAACTTTGGTATCGATGATCAGCTTTTCATCAAGCGGCACAATATCCATGATCTTCTGACCTGGCTGAATAACCGCTCCAACAGTCTGCATCTGCAACCCAACCACCTGACCGGAAACAGGCGCGCGAACTTCAGTATCGGCCAGCTCTTTGGCAAAAGCCATGGTCTTTTCGGCATCGGCATTTACTTCGAGACGAACCTGGGCAAGCAGAGACGCCGCATTGGAAGTCAGCTCGGCGATCTTCAGTTCAAGGTCTCGTTGCTGGCTTAGAGGCACATATCCCTCAGCCACCAGTCCCCGAACATCCTTCAGTTGCTGTTTGAGGATTCTCATTGTCTGCCGTTCAGCGGTAAAAAGCTGACGCTGGGTCTCCATCAAACTTTCAGCCAGAATCTGGTCATGGTCATTCAAAAGGTCTGGATGAAAAGAGATTGAGGAAGCCCCGCCCAACTGGGCTAAAAGCCGACCCTCAGTAGCCCGCATACCAAGGTAGCGCTGATGCATTTCATCATACCGTGCCTGCGCCGACTGTTTGTCAAGCGATATCAATAGTTGATCACGCTTCACCATTTGACCTTCGCGCACGTAAACCGCCTCAATGGTTCCCCCGTGTAAACTCTCCACGACCTTCCGCTTTGTATCGATACTAACGACACCGGAACAGGGAACACCCTCATCAAGCGGAGCAAATGCCGCCCAAAGGAGAAAACAACCAAATCCAATAATCAGAATCAGAAAACCAATTTTTATCGGGTTCCGGGTATCATGATACGATGATGTATGCTCCTGTTGATTTTTTTCAGCCTTATCAGGCATAAAACCCGATAACGTATCTCGAATACTCATCTGACACTTTCCTTTTTTCTTGTAATAACTATTAGGTAAACAGATTCACGTGGCCGCAACAACAGGAACAGGCTTTACTGTTGGTCTCAATGTTGGAATCACCTGATCCTTTGGGCCTGATTTAAGAATGCGCCCCTGCTGCATGAGCAACAGTTGATCTGCCAGAGCTACAATACCAGGGCGATGGGTAATCAGAATGACTGTTTTTCCTGCCATTTTCAATCCCTGAACCACCTCCATCAGCGACTTTTCACCAGTACTGTCAAGGTTCGCATTTGGCTCATCGAGCACAACAATCGCTGGATTGCCATAGATAGCCCTTGCAAGACCAAGTCGCTGACGCTGCCCTCCAGAAAGCATCGAACCGGCTTCACCAATTGGCGTGTCGTAACCATTGGGGAAACGCAAGATCATCTCGTGGATACCGCTTTTGCGAGCCGCTTCAATAACTTTTTCTGAATCCAGTTCGTTAAAACGGGCAATGTTTTCTGCAATGGTTCCGTCGAACAGCTCAATATCCTGCGGCAGATAGCCGATATGCGGCCCAAGCTCTTCGCGTTTCCACCGTTCGATCGGCGTGCCATCCAACAAGACATTTCCCTCACGTTGAGGCCAGATGCCAATGATACAACGCGCCAAAGTGGATTTGCCCGCCCCTGAAGGGCCGATAATCACCACAACGCTTCCGGCCTGTATTTCAGCATTAATCGAGTAAAGAATCGGCTCCTGCCTCCCGGAAACTGTAGCCGTTAACTCTTCGATTTTCACATTTCCGGTTGGTGCGGCCAGTCCCTCCTCTCCGGGACGGCCAGAATAATCCTGAAGCAGTTTTTCAAGCCGCGAAAAGGCCGCCTTGGCCTGAACAAATGGCTTCCATGTAGCGACAACAAGATCAAGAGGCTGCAAGGCTCTCGACATAAGCAGATTCGCCGCAATCATGGCACCAGCGCTCATCTTGCCCTGGATGACCAAAAAACCGCCAGCCCCGAGAGTCAGCGACTGCATGGAATAGCGGACAAATTTGGTAAATGCCTGAAGCCGATGCTGAGTCTCAAGCGAACCGCCAACTGTAACAAGAGACTGCTCATGAAGATCATTCCAATGCTCACGAATATTACCGATCATGCCCATGGCATAAATTGGCTCGATATTGCGCAACTTGCTCTGGACGTAACGAAAACTGTTGCTGCCAGCCTCTGTAGCCGTCTCGATCTCGCGGCTACTCACGTAATGACTTAGCCCAGCAATGCCAAGCTGAACACAGGCAAAGATCACTGAAAGCCAGCCGAGAAAAGGATTGAGCAGAAAAATAACGGCGATATACACCGGAGTCCACGGGGTATCGAAAAATGCAATGATACCATTGGCCGTAAGAAACTGACGGATGTTGGTCAAATCGGCAAAAGAATTCTGCCCAAGCTCCTGGGCGTTATTCAACCACGCCTCGAAGCTTGAGTTGAAAACAAGCGAATTGAAACTTTCATCGAGCCTCACCCCGACTCTCACAAGCAGACGGGTGCGAAGCCATTCCGCGAAAGCCATGATTCCAAAGAAAAGAATCATGAAAAGAGTCAACATAAGCAGCGTCAACTCGTTCTGGCTTTTCATGACGCGATCGTACACCTGAAGCATGTAGATCGATGGGGTCAACATAAGCAGATTGGCTATCAGACTGAAAACCCCAACCCACATGAATTCCTTTCGAAAAGTCCAAAGCTGCCGCGTTAGAATGCTTCTGTTGAAAAAATCGGGAGTCATAACGGAAATAAAGCTTCAAGTGTACGTTAATTCTGGGGTTGCGGCTTCATCATCATTTTTCCGTCAACCGGTTTGGCTTTTTGCGGGGCTTGTAGCGAAGCAAGCACCTCCTGGCATGGCCCCATTTTTTGAATCTGGCCATCAATAAGCACCATCATGTTATCAATCGCCCCAAGAATGTTGAGACGATGCGTAATCACCACAATCGTTGACCCATGAGCCTTTAACATCTTGAGAGTATTCATCAAGGCTACATCACCCTTTTCGTCAAGACTCGAATTAGGCTCATCGAGTACCAGTAATTTCGGCATTCCGTAAACAGCCCTTGCAAGAGCCACCCGCTGTCTTTCACCACCAGAAAGAAACGAGCCGTCATCCCCAAGCCGTGTATCAAAACCATCCGGCAAAGAGTCGATAAACTCTTCAAGACCAACCAGGCGGCAGGCTTCCCGAATTTTCTCTGGATCAGGATTGCCGAAGCGGGCAATATTTTCTCCAATCGTACCCGCGAACAACTCAACATTTTGCGGCAGATAACCGATATACTCTCCAAGCTCCTCTTTGTCCCACTGATAGATATCGTTACCATCAAGTCGCACCTTCCCCTGCAACGAAGGCCAGATACCAACAAGCAACCTTGCCAAGGTGGTTTTTCCGGAAGCTGAAGGGCCTACAATGACAAGAGAGTGTCCTGGCTCAATTCTGAAACTGATTCCTTTAAGTATCTGCGCCGTCGTACGCGGAGGCCCGGCAAACACCCCCTCAACAGTCAGGCGTCCCTCGGGGGCTGGCAGCGACATCCCCTTTGCCTTTTGAGGAAACTCTTTAAGCAATCCATCAAGACGGCCATAAGCCTCCTTGGCATTGGCAATCTGCCGCCAGCCTGAAATGACCTGAACAAGCGGAGCAAGCGCCCGTCCGCCAAGAATCGACGCCACAATCATGCCAGCTCCTGTAAGCTCTCCTCTCAGGGTGAGCCATGCGCCTAAGCCAAGCAGAATCGAACTCAACAAACTCTGAATCAGCTTGGACAAGGCTGCATTGGTGCCAGCATGATCAGATGCCACCGCCTGATTCAGCAAGAACTCTTTTTGGCGCTCCATCCAACGCTTGTGAATATTGCCCAGCATACCCATGGACTCAATCACCTGCGCATTCCTCAACACACCGTCAGCATAAGACTGAGCCGAGATTGCGCTTTGATTTGCATTGGAAAGGGGCTCGGCGATACGGCGTTCGTTGAACGTTCCTATGGCAAACTGGGCGAGAGCGCCGCCAACGGCAAACCAGCCAAGAAGCTGGTCCATCGAAAAAATCAGGATAAGCACAAGCAATGCCAGCGGAGCATCAATAAAGCCAAGCATCGGCTGAGAAGGAAGAAAATCACGAACGGTCTTCAGGTCGCGTAAAGCCTGGGCGCCTGCAATCGGTTGATTAAGCGCACGAGCCTCAAAAACAGCATGAAATGCTTGCCCGCGAATTTCTTTATCAAACGCCTCTCCTGCTCGATGCATCGTCTGACGGCGAACCCATTCAAGCACCTCAAGCATAACATAGGCCCCAATCACCAGAATGGTAAGCATCAACAGCGTCGTGAAACTACGGCTATTGACAACCCTGTCATAAACCTCCATCATATAAGCACTTGGGGCAAGAGCAAGCACATTGACAAATACACTGAAGAAAAAAGTGTACTTGAACGCAGGATAGACGGAAGCAAGTGCTTCTCGCAGAGGTGAAATTTCTTTTTTACGTATCACGGGAAGAGTAACTCATTGAATGCAAAATTGTTCACATTTTCTAGCAATAACCGGGAACAAAAGGCATAAGCGCCGGAATCATTTGATGTCCACAGTCACCGTTCGGCCACCAGCCAGGAATGGATAAGCCGGCAGCCAAACCGCAACCTTGTCAATCCTTGGAAGGAATAGCAGCAACCAGAGAACGCCTGTAAGCATTGTAGGCTGTCTCGGCAATCGCAAGCTCCCTTTTTAGACGATTAATTTCACTTTCAGCAATCCGCACATTGAGCAACTGCTGTTGAGCCTCTTGGGGCAATTCAGAAATAACGTATTCCTTGCCATTGAGGTTAAGTACCGGTGCATCAGCCTGTGCGGACGCATTTTTTTGTGTTGCCATAACAAAACGATGGTTTGATAATTATTGATTTTAAACAACAAAACCCTACCGCGAGGCGGTATAAAATAACAGTCATTATTACTTTGATCCAATGTAGCAAGGGCAATAACAACAACCAAGAAATTCACCTCAAAAAAAGCTAAAAGCCACAAAATGGCATACTATTAATATCATATACATAAACAAAGAATACCCAATATAGCATAATAAAAGCAAACCATAGCAAAAAAGGCCATTCCGGAAGACAAAAAAATCAACCATTTTAGCGTTTGAAAATTAAAATTGATGACCTCGAAAAAAACGCTCTTAACATGGCATTCAGCAAGGATAAAAACAGCAATAAATCGAGTTTCACGAACGCTTGTATTATGTCACTCAAGCCGATTTTCAGATAATGCAAAACAAATCGGTGATATACAGCTCTCATCAATGAGATCACGGAGATTCATCATGAGGCTGCCCCAAAAGTGTGTTCGATCAACAATGCCTCTCTATTGTTCGCTTTTTCGACAGGTCGGGGGTCCGACAAAGTCGGGCAACGAATCCGAAGGAATTGCATAAAGCTTTTTTAATTAATCAATTATCGCTCTTGCTCGACAAAAAACCGGATTCTTCACTTCGTTCAGAATGACAGAGAAACAGACAATGATTCTCAAAAAACAGCACTCCGGATAACCTTTTGAGATAACCTCGTCCATCTTTAACAACCGCCACTGATTCTGCCCGGCGGATTGCCATGTCGCAGTGAACGTCGCAAGAACGAGGAATTCAGGAATGTTTGCCTTTTGCACCATACCGCTCTGGCGGTTATAAGTCACAATAATCAAGCAACAAAATCTTCTTACAGTTTTCATTCTGAGCATAGCGAAGAATCCAAAACTCTTTTTTTAGTTACAAGATAGATTCTTCATTACACTTTACCTCACTCAGAATGACAGACTTCTCTTTGTGATTTATTTGCGAGTTATTGTTGATTGATTGAAAGCCAGCTATCCTGGTTTTCGGTGGAAGGGGCCTAACCAGATGGGTAGAACAATTGGTATGCAGACGAAACCGTTTGTAAAAGCTGACTTCACCAGATATGCTCATAAAAAAGCCATGATTGCCCGCAAAGCTCCTTATCTGTTTTGCTGTCGATGCTCAATGTATCTTGCTGGGTCTGGAATGGGTAAACGCAAAGATGCCGACTCAGAATTTTCTGAGTCGGCATCTTTGACATTCGCATTCGTACGTTGACGAACGCTTCATCTCAGCACACTACTTCTCAGGCGACGATATCACCAAACTCCAAGAAGTTAGCAGTACCCTGATTTGCACCACCAATCATATGAATGACAAGGTCGGCATTACCATCGCCATCCGAATCCTGGAACAGCCAACCTTCATCACCGCCAAACAGCGCAGTTTCATACACATAAGCATACGTATTTCCAGCTGAAAGGAGAGTGTCTGCAATAAAGAGAGCAGCACCTGCATTATTAAAGTTCAGAGGATTTACGATAGCCTGCTCTGCATAGTTGTCAACAGTACCTGCGATACCCCATTCAATGCTATCCACAGTGCCATTGAATTCAGTAATCGTATCCATGTTCCCAAGATTCAGAACACTGGTACCACCAACGTTAACGGTATCAGCATCACCCATCGGGCTGGGAGTTCCGAGGTCAACCCAGTCTGCACCAGCACCAGTGTTGATGTAGTTTACAGCTCCCGGATTATCAGACCAGTCCATAACAACCCAGTCACTACCAGATCCGGTCTCGATGATCTGGTTGCCATCACCGGCATACAGCCAATCACCATTGTCCGTACCGATAAAGTGGACGTCATGGTCAGAATCAGACCAGTCAACCAATGCCCAGTCATTGACCAAACCGCTGAAGTCCATAGTCTGGAATGCTTCATAGGCAAAGGTAAGGCTTCCGAAATAACCCTCACCAGCAACAGTCAGCGTATCACCAGGATTCAACAGCAGCATGTCATCATCACAGGCGTCGATATCAACGTATGCATCGGCATCGATCTGAATATTCATCTCGCTGATGTCATCAGCCATGATTCTGCCGATCAGGATATCACCAAACGGGGTGTCGGCATGAGAGGTGATATTGAAGGTGCTGATGGTTGCGCCCCATGCATCTCCCGACAAATGGTCAATACCATCAATCTCGCCGATCCAGATACCCGCGCCATTCGACGTAATATCGACATACTCAAGGACTGTAGCATCTTCGATATCGCCAAGGTAAATCTGGCCTGTCGCAGACGAAGTAACAGTCAATCTCTCAAGAGAGTCAAGGTCGAGATTTTCGCAATTGCAGACAGAAAAGTCATTTGCGATACTAAGATTACCTTTACCCTCAGTTGCAATCGTCAGATCCGTAACATAGGAAAGCTCCTCGATGTCGTGGGTCTGAGAAAGGAATACATCACCAGAACCAGTATTGGTGATCGTAAGATTCTCAGTAACAGTCTGACCACTGGCGACAAAGGCGTCATCAGCCTGGAAGCGGTCAATCCAAATATCGTTTTTGCCATCAAAAACCATATTCAGCGTGTTAACCTCATCGAACCTCAGGTTATCGACATACTGATCAGCTCCAGAATTGTTCGTCCAGGTGAAGTCAAGATTTGCATCCGCACCGTTCTCATAGGCAATCCGCATATCCGAATTGAACGAGTCACCCTGCGGGCTTTCCACATTGATCTCCGTGACGGTGTTATCCATCTTGATGAGCTCAATAGCGGAGTAATCCTGGCTCTCTGTCTCAAGGATGTTGATAGTATGAAGACCATCGACATCACTAAAGTCAACCGTTGCGCTTGCGTTGAAGGTGATATCCATGATTTCAACACCGCTCATCATCGGGCTACGCGTTCCAACCGTATCAAGAACTGCAACCAGTTTATCGGTTCCAGCACCGCCCACGATTGAATCCTGCTCATCAAAGTCACCGAGCGTATCGCCGAAATTGATCACATCGTCGCCACGGCCAAGAGTAACATCCATAGCCTCAGTCGATTCCGACACATTCAGATGAAGGTTGGAAATCGCAGTAGCGGCGTTGATAACATCAAGACCAGCATCGAGAGCGCCTTCGATGGTAAAGTCCATACCAAGCGTTCCACCGGTCTGCGTAATGTTAAGGGTAGAAATGCCCTCAACTGAAAGATCGGCAAGCGTTGACTCGCTGTTGGTATCGACATCAGCAATGTCAAGATTCAGCGTCTCGACATCTCCACCGTTAACGACAACCGCAGCGGTAACTTCTGCAACACTGACATCAACCTCAGTGTCAGCACCGTCAACAGCCTGAGCGTCAAAGTTCAGCGTAATAGTGGCCAACGAATCGACGATATCCTCAAGAGCATACGTCGTACCGGCAGCGCCGCTTGCAGAATCGTTCGTGCTCGACTGAAGATCGTTAAGGGTCACATCGCCAGTGGAGTTGGAAATGGTGATGGTGTCCGTACCGATATTGGTCCAACGAGAGGTACGAATTTCAGTTCCCCCCTGAGATGAAATCAGGATTTCATCAACACTATCAATCACCTGTCCATCGAACTCGCCATTGGTTCCCTGGCCGAAGGTAAGATCAACCAGATGAGCACCATCGATTTTGTCGCCAGGGGTCAGCGTAGTGCTGTCGCCATAAACGATATCGAAAGGTCCGGCGTGCACAACATCCTGACCAATTGTGAGGATATGGTCTACGCCAGTAGGATCACCCTCACCCAAGCATTCCAGAACAGCCTCATGGAGCGCAGCAGGCTGGAGAGCGGCTGCTTCTGTAGCAGGATCATAGATACCCGCAAGCCAATCGTGAGCGACTTCTGCAGCAGCATCACCCGAATAACCAGCGCCATCACCGATCTCAGCGGCAGCCTCAGTAAAGGCAACTGCAGCCTGCAGCTTGCTGATGATCGCCACGCTGTCAGAATTCTGAGCGCCCTTCAGGACTTCCGTCACGACGTCAGCAATGGTAACTGTGCCATCCTCAAGGAGAGGAATCCAGAAACCACCCTCATTCGGGTTATCATCCTGTACCTCACGGTTAAAGAGGTTCATATACACTGCATCAAGCAAGCCAGCAGCATCTTCGACATTACCAGCGTCATCGAGGTACGCATCGTAGTAACGCAAATACTCCTGCTGCTGACCGAAGTATGCATGCATATCTTCAAGTGTAACCGCATCAGCAACGCTCATCCAATACTCAAGCCCGGCAGGCTCTGCAGGACGACCAAAGAAAGCAATGTATGCTTTCTGCACATCATTAGTGGTGTAATTAGCCATGGTAGCAATTATCTAGGGTTTGTTAGTGTGCGTTAGAGTCCGTTTTAAGTTCTAACGTTTTAAGGTACAGTGAAAAAAATTAATTGTCAATACATTTGATTTCCATTTCGTCCTGCACAGTATGTGATTGTTACGCACAGTGACTCCGATGCTCCTCCTTTGGCTTGAAATTTTTAGTCAGACAAAGCAACATTTTTTTACTCTCCTTGTAGCGATTATAACAATTGTTTGGCACTTATCAAAAGCGCCAAACAGAAATTCTACATGTGCTTA
>Ga0272443_10004383_pt1 | contig 15424 bp, 8 predicted proteins | sample SSMAcet12_FD_193581 | JGI IMG/M metagenome (GOLD analysis project Ga0272443, IMG submission 193581) | Marine sediment archaeal communities from Little Sippewissett salt marsh, Falmouth, MA, United States - SSM-Acet-12 | ecosystem: Environmental > Aquatic > Marine > Wetlands > Sediment ...
AACAATATTAAAACTCTCGCAATAGACAATAATAATAATATCTGGATAGGAACGAGTAATGGCATTCTGACCAGAAATGAAGATAATAGCTGGAAGATACTAAATGAAAACAACTCCCCCCTGCCAAATAACAAAGTCAAGAAAATAATGCTGGGTGAAGATAAAAAAATCTATATTGCCACTGAATCTGGTCTCTCTGTATATGATGGCTCTATATGGGATTTATATGATAATGAGAACACTGATCTTCCTATTGAAACTGCCACTTGTTTAGCGAACAACTCAAAAGGTGAACTTTGGATAGGTACTCTGAATGGCGTTATGAGCTATATTGATGAGAAATGGACTGAATATAATACTGAAAATAGTAATTTAGAAGATAATTTTATAAATACTATTTCCGTTGATAGCGAAGACCGTATTTGGATTGGAACAAATCATAGTGGAATTGCGAGGTTTGATAATGGCAAATGGATAATCTATAACACAGAGAATACGCCTTTGCCAGTTGATCGAATTAAAGCTATGAACATTTCTGAAGGAGATATTATATGGCTTGGTACATCTTATGGTCTCATTAAATATTATGACGATAGTTTTATTACAACGGATGTATCCAATTCTGGCATACCTGATAATATGATTACTAATATACATTCTTACAATAATAGCTATTGGATTGGAACGAATAAAGGTGGTATCGCCGAATTCGATGGTGAAACATGGAACGTTTATAATGAAAACAATTCCGATCTTCCAGACAATAGTATCAGATGTTTAACCAGTGACAATGAAAATAATTTATGGGTTGGTACTAAACTCTCTGGATTGTGTAAATGGACTGGAAATAATATAGAGGTTTATAACACTGATAATTCAAATATACCAGGTGATAAGATATTCGCTTTACTTTTTGATGAACCAAATCTATGGATTGGTACTTTAAAAAATGGTATTGCAAAATTTGATGGTAATGAGTTTATAGTATATAATTCGGGGAATTCTGATCTACCATCAGATGAAATCTCCTCATTAGCTTTAGACTCAAATAAATGCCTTTGGATAGGTACTTACGATCAAGGCGTTGCCAAAATGGATACCGGCGGGAGTATAGTTGTCTTTAATCAGGAAAACTCAAAGCTACCTTATAACAAAATAACATCTATTTGCTGCGATACCAGTAATAACATCTGGATTGGTACTGGCAATACTGGTTGGTCGGGGGAAGGTCTCGCAAAATTTAATGGAGAGGATTGGGAAATATATACAGAGGATAATTCAGAATTGCTTAGCGATACTGTGCATTATGTTATTTCTGACTCGAAGAATAATATTTGGATATCTACTTTAAGAGGTGTTTCTAAATTCGATGGCGATAATTGGGAATCTTTTACTAAAGAAAATTCTGGTTTGCAGGATAATTTTGTATTCCCATTATATATTGATGGTAACGATAACAAATGGATCGGAACCTATAATCTTGGACTCTCTGTTTATAGAGAGGATGGAGTAATATTTGGCAAATTACCTGAAAAGCCAGAACCACCTAACGGTCTTAAAGCTGAATTAGTAAATGATAGCATTGATGCTTTTTTGGAATGGGGCAGAAGTCCATCAGAGAATGTTAATTATAGAGTTTATCGAAAAAAAGCAGCAGCAGGCGAGTTCGAGTTTGAACTTTATGCTGAAAATATTGAAGGAACAAGTTTTTTGGATACAGCTTTTGCCGATGGTGTAGATCATTATTATTTTATTAGAGCTTATGACCAATCAACCAAAATGGAAAGCATAAATTCAAACACTGTTATTATTCAGAGGCCTTCGTCTGTGATGGCAGAAGTATCTTCAAGATTTCTAAGTGTTTATCCAAATCCATCTAATGAAAGGTTTACGATAAGCGCCAGAGAGCTTGAAGGCAATTATGTTGAAATTTTTATTATTGACTTATTTGGTAATCGGATTGAGGAAGTATTCTCAGGTATATTAATGAAAAATAATCAAACTTATGAATGGATAGCGAACAAATTTTCTAACTCAATCTATTATGTTCATATTAAAACTAACAACAGAATATTTGTTCAACCAATTATATTAATTGGTACAAATTAAGATAATGAATAACAAAAAAAATATTACTATTCTGGGTTCTACTGGTTCTATTGGTGTGCAGGCATTGGAAGTAATCTCTGAAAAGAATGAGCTATTCAATATTGCATATTTAACAGCTAATAACAATATAGAACTTCTCGCCGAGCAGATTTTAAAATATAAACCACTTGGAGTGATAGTTCGGAACAAAGCAGCTTGCGATCAACTAAAAAGGTTAGTTAGTTACAAGGGAATAGTATCTTGTGGAAAAGAGGCACTGGTAGCTGCTGCTTCTGATTCAATTAATGATATAGTGCTTTCTGCTCTTGTAGGTTTTAGTGGTGTAGAGCCAACTTTTGCTGCCATTGAACAGGGAATAGATGTTGCGTTGGCTAATAAAGAGACATTAGTTAGTGCAGGTAGTATAATAACCGAATCAGCAAGAACACACAATGCGAATCTTATTGCAGTAGATAGCGAGCATAGTGCAATACTCCAATGCCTAACTGGCGAGCAGCATGACGAAATAGAAAAATTAATACTGACTGCTTCGGGAGGACCTTTTTTAGAAACCCCAATTGATGAATTTGAATCATTAAGTGTAAGCCAAGCTTTAAACCATCCAAACTGGAGCATGGGTAATAAGATTACTATTGATTCTTCGACATTGATGAACAAGGGGTTCGAAGTGATAGAAGCAAGGTGGCTTTTTGATATAAAACCAAAGAATATAGAAGTTGTTATGCATCCCGAAAGTATTATACATTCTATGGTGCAATTCATTGACGGCTCAGTAAAGGCACAGATAGGTTTGCCAAGTATGAAAATACCGATAGCTTATGCTTTGTCTTATCCTCGCAGATTAGATTATAGTTTCCCAAGGATAAATATGGCTGATATTGGAAAGCTAACATTTTATGAGCCAGACTTAGTGAAATTCCCATGCTTGCGTTTGGCTTTCGAAGCTTTGGAGCAAGGCGGAACATCTACAACAGTGCTTAATGCTGCCAACGAAGTTGCAGTAGCAGCATTCTTAGAAGAAGAGATAAGCTATTTAGATATAGCATATTGCATAGAAGATGCTTTGGGGAATATCGAGAATATTTATAATCCTAACTTGGACGAAATCATATACATTGACAATAAAACAAGATTATATACGAGAGAGAGAATTGAAAGTATAATTAAAGGAAAAGTATAGAGATGGAATTTATTAGCAGTTTGTTTTACTTTATTATTGTTATTAGTGTTTTGGTAGTGATTCATGAGTTTGGTCATTTCATTGCAGCAAGATTAAATAAGATCAGAGTAGATATATTCTCCGTTGGCATGGGCTATCGGATACTTGGTTGGAATCATAAAACAGGATTTAGCTTTGGAAAGCTACCAGAGGAATGGGAAAGTGAAGGTTTCACAGATTACCGTATTTCAGTCTTTCCTATTGGGGGATACGTAAAACTGGCAGGTATGATAGACGAAAGCATGGATACTGACTTTGCAGAGACTGAACCACAGGAATGGGAATTCCGCTCTAAAAAAATATGGCAAAAAGCCATTGTTATGAGTGCTGGTGTAATAATGAATTTTATTCTGGCTGTTATGATTTATGGTGGTATTATCTATTTTGAGGGTAAGGATAAATACCAAACTACTGAGATCGGCTATGTCCAGAAAGGTTCTGTTGCTGATAAATTAGACTTACGCCAAGGAGATAAGATATTAGAGATCAATGGTAGCATAGTTAGTACTTGGGATGAACTTATTACTCTGTTAACCCTAAATGATTTCGGCAGCTCGAGAAAGATCAGAATGCTAAGAGATGGCAGGGAAGCAATTATAGATATTGATGGGAAGAAGATTGTTGCTGCTCTCGAAGCTCAACTTCCATTGGGACTGAGCCCTGGAGAAGTAAGAGTATTCGTAATTGATGCTGATAAAAAAATGCCTGCTGGAAAAGCTGGCATTACTTCAGGCGATACTATTATGAAAATTAATGACAACCAGATCAACTCAATGTATCAACTGATAGAGATTATTAAAGAAAATCCTAAAAAACCACTATTCATTGAATGGAAAAGAAATACAAAGATAGTTTCTGACACAATATATCCCACAGAAGATGGCATAATTGGAATACAGCATACACAAGAATATGTTGGAGCATTAGTTAAGGAAAGCTATGGGATAATTCCATCTCTTGTTTATGGCGTCAACGAATCAATCAGAATGATAGAGCTATTCGTAGGCACAATAGCACAGATATTCGAAGGAAATCTCGATGTGAAAAAATCTTTGGGAGGACCAATCCTAATCGCACAAATGGCCAACCAGCAAGCAGATATGGGTATCAAAAACTTCCTTTTCTTTATGGCGATGCTATCTGTTACATTAGCCGTTATTAACATATTGCCATTCCCTGCTCTCGATGGTGGGCATTTATTAATGCTGTTGATTGAAGCCATTATACGCAGAGAAGTACCGCTAAAAGTAAAAATGATAGTCCAGCAGGCAGGCATGATTATTTTACTTTTGCTAATGGTATTTATTTTTTATAATGACATTGTAAGGATGTTTGAGTAAGGGCTACAAAAAATTTTATATGATTCCCCCTTAATCATAAGGGGGAACACTAAATTGATATTTTACATCTGTATCATATTTTCAGGAGATAGTACTTCCTCAAGCTTCTCTTTAGTCATCAATTTCTTTTCTAAAACAAGTTCCACTATGCTACGACCACTTTCTAAAGCTTCTTTAGCAACCATACTCGATGCCTCATACCCAAGTATTGGGTTTAGTGCAGTTACCAATCCGATACTATTCTCGACCATGTTTCTGCATACTTCTACATTTGCAGTTATGCCATCAATACATTTATATTTCAGAGTCTCAATGCCATTTTTAAGCATTTGTATTGATTCAAAGATACTTTGTGCAATAACTGGCTCCATTACATTTAATTGTAGCTGTCCGGCTTCGGCAGCCATAGTTACGGAAAGATCATTGCCAATCACTTTGAAAGCAATTTGATTAACCACTTCTGGAATTACTGGATTTACCTTACCAGGCATTATTGATGAGCCAGGTTGCATTTTTGGAAGATTGATTTCGTTGAAGCCAGCTCTTGGTCCAGAACTCAGTAATCTTAGGTCATTGCAAATCTTCGATAATTTAATTGCAAGCCGTTTGATTGCAGAAGAATAAATAACGAATGATCCTGTATCCTGAGTCGCTTCTACAAGGTTAGAAGCTAATGTAACTGGCAGACCTGTTATTTCCCACAAATAATATATCGCTCGTTCACGATATTTAGGATCTGCGTTAATACCCGTTCCGATAGCAGTGCCACCAAGATTTACTTCTAAGAAAAGCCGAGCATTGGCTTCGAGTCGCTTAATCTCCTCTTCAAGCGTAACTGCATAAGTTTCAAATTCCTGACCAAGAGTCATAGGAACGGCATCCTGAAGCTGGGTTCTTCCCATTTTAATAACTTTTGAAAACTCTTTGGCTTTGCTGTAAAAGGACTCAATAAGTTGTTCGAGTACTTCGATAAGCATTTTAGTTTTATAAATAAATGCAATTTTCAAAGCTGTAGGATAAGCATCATTTGTGGATTGCGATAGATTTACATGATTATTTGGATGTATGTATTCATATTCCCCTTTTTCTTTGCCCATTATTTCCAGAGCACGGTTGGCTATTACTTCGTTAGCATTCATATTAGTGGAAGTGCCTGCACCCCCCTGTATCATATCTACAACAAAATGCGTATGCCATTTACCATCAATAATCTCCTGGCATGCTTTTATAATTGCCTGCATTACATTTGGCTCTAATAATCCAAGATCATAATTAGCTTTGGCACATGCCATTTTCACTTCTGTTAAAGCTATTATCAAAGAGGGAAAGTGGTTAATTGAAATGCCAGTTATATTAAAATTCTCCAATGCACGAAGAGTTTGCACACCATAGTAAAATTCATAAGGCACATCACGTTCTCCCAGAAGGTCGTGCTCTTTTCGTGTGCGACCTGAAATATATTGAGCAGCGGCATCTACTACTTGATTCGTAGTCTGACGCATACGTCTTGCAATAACTCTTGAAACCCTTGATAGTATTTTAACAACCAGGTGGGAGTTTTCTTCCATCAATTTTTCAAAGTTACTTCTTGAGATAACTATGACCTGAGAATCCTCTGCTGCCTTAGCAGTAGTAGAGTGTGGATAATCATCCATCAGCGCTCCTTCACTCAGGAAATCCATACTGCGAAATGATGTGATTAGCTTTTCGCTACCAAATGAGGGAAACTTATACAGGTCAATTTTACCTGAATAAATAACAAAGAGTTTTTGACGTGGTGTATTTTGATTGAAAAGTACATCACCTTTTAGATAATTCTCCTTTTCAATAAAATTACTTAGCTCGTTCAATTCTTTACTATCAAGCTCTTTGAATAATTCAACGTCTTTGAGAAATGACTGCAAATCACTTTTAACCATTATTATTCTCCGCTAACTGATAAAAAGCCAAAATTACATTAATTTAAAGAATAAAGCAATAGATAAATGATTATAGAACCAGACAACTATCAAAGTATAGGATTACACCCAATATATTATCTTATAAATACAAGTGGGTAATCCAATTATTTAATATATCAATGTCTTACTCCATAATCTATTTATGAGGAACGGGCGATGAGAGGTTATCATATATTTTTTACAAGCATAATAGATAACGATATGCTTTGAAAATATAAAAACATCGTTAGAATAAAAAACAAAACATTTCATTCACTATTTTCATTCTTTTATTATGAAATTACTCCTAAAATTGATAATTTTGCTTGACAATAGATGTAGGTTAGGTTTTGTTTCAATTTATTTATAAATAGGAGTTAATGATGAAAAGAGCTCACAATTTTAGCGCAGGCCCGGCAGTTCTTCCAGTAGAAGTTCTAGAAGAAACCAGCAAAGCGGTACTCGATTTCGAAGGACTTGGAATGTCTATTATGGAAGTAAGTCACCGTTCAAAAGAATTTGACAACGTGGTTGTCGAAGCACAAAAAGATTGTCTTGATTTAATGGGGCTTGACCAAGATGAATATTCCGTTCTATTCCTTGGTGGTGGAGCAAGTACACAATTCTTGATGATACCGATGAATTTCCTAAAAAACAAAGCAGATTACGTAAATACCGGGGCATGGTCGAAAAAAGCTATCAAAGAAGCAAAATTCGTAGCCCAATGCGACGTAGTTGCCAGCTCTGAGGAAACAGTATTCAACTATATACCAAAAGACATAAAATTCAATGCCGATGCTGATTATGCTCATATTACAACAAATAATACTATCTACGGAACCGAGTATCATCAGATACCAGATGTTGGAAATGTTCCATTGGTAGCCGATATGTCATCAGATATTTTTGCTCGCCAACTTGATTTTTCAAAATTTAATCTCATCTACGCCGGCGCTCAGAAAAATATTGGACCAGCAGGTGTTACACTTGTTGTAATCAAGAATGAATGGTTAGAAACCAAGCAAAGAGATAGTATTGCAACTATGCTCGATTATAAAACACATACAAGCAAGGCATCAATGTTCAATACTCCTCCATGCCTTCCAATTTATGTGGTTGGAAGAGTTTTTAAGTGGATTGAGAGAAATGGCGGACTGCCAGCAATTCAAGAAAGAAACGAAAAGAAAGCTAACTTAATATATGATTTCATTGATACTAACAATGATTTCTTCAAAGGTCATGCTATGAAAGAAGACCGCTCGTTGATGAACGTTACATGGAATCTGCCCACACCAGAATTGGAAGCTCAGTTCGTCAAAGAAGCAAGAGAAAAATACAATATGACAAATCTGAAAGGACACAGGTCAGTTGGTGGAAATCGTGCATCCATTTATAATGCCTGTCCTTACGAATCAGTTGAAACATTAGTTAAATTCATGGAAGAATTCATGAAAGCAAATAAGTAATTTATTTTTTCTTTCATCCGATGTCATCAAAGACATCGGATGAAATGATATATTTATCTCTTCTCGGCTTTGCTTGCCCATCTGCTTATATTTCAACTATGTAATAACTTTAGTACGATCACTGAGTAATAATTATGAGTGTAAAATATATAATATAGTATCAATTGAATCTGATTACTAATGGGAACTAAGATAGAATTGATTTATTATGAGAAAAATGTAAAACCAAGAAAAATCTACTTAGATTACCTTATGGAAAATGGGAAGGTGTCCCAATCATCAATAAATCATACTATTACACCCTCCAAAATTTTTAAGGGAGGGCTGGGAATAGATGATTTAAGGATTTTATATCTTCTTAAATCTTATACTTGCTGGAAAAAATTTAAAGGATGACTTATTAAAATTCAGCAATTATGTAATGCCAGGTTATAAATAAACTCAAATTATTCGTTTTCACTCAAAATACAAACTCAAATGTTTTATTTGGGAGCAGTTTCTAAGGGTTTGGAGATATGTTAGAGAGCTTGGCAAGTTAATTGTAAACTACTGATATATAAATAACTTACATATACAGTTGCGGAGAAGGTGGGATTCGAACCCACGGAACTGCAAAACAGTTCAACGGTTTTCGAGACCGCCCCGTTCAACCACTCCGGCACCTCTCCAAATTCATATAGAATACAAAATTAAGCAATTTTATTGTACATTAAAAATAATTATAGATACTCTCTATATTCTAAGAATATGAACTGATTTTGTTGCTTTTCTCATAACTTTTTCTTATTATTAATTTATAGAAATGGTTTTTGTTTTGTAAATTGTTTTTTTTATGATATAACATTTTTGAAATCAATAGGACAGTAGGGAACAGTGGAACTTTCAACAGAATTGATGGAACAGATATGGCAACGCCAGAATGGTATGTGCGGTTTTAGTGGTAAAAAATTTGAGGAATTACCAAATTCAGATGATGTCTTCTATCTGAAATTAACTAACCGGAGCAGTCAAAGTGATGACAGTACTCCCGATTATGTTATGCTTTGGAAACAGTGCGATCTTTTCATGCAGTTCGATTTTAATGAGCTGGAAAAACATCCGCCAAGGCGATTTCTATTCCCTTATGCAGAGTTCACTGCCTATGAGTATCCCGATATGATAGCAGATATCTCCGAAGAGATTGACCTAATAAATTCTTCCATCGGTGATGCTAATGATCTAAACGAAGTGCATAATAAATTGCGAGATATGCTGCAAGTTGTTAAAAATTTAAACATCGAGCCACAGGATAGATCACTACTATCTGAAAGAATTAACGAAGGATTCGATAAAATCAAAGAACGCCGCGATGATGCAAAAAAATTATTTGAAGAAAAATATGACGAAATTTATGCAGAGTTCAAGGTAAATGTACTCGAAAAAATTAAATTCTCTCAGGAATCCGAGATTATAAACAAAGGCAGAGATGCATTAATCGAAGTCCAGAATCAGTTCAAAGAATTGAATTTAAGGCGTGACCACCGTGAAGAGATTGTAAAGCTGCTGGACGAAGCTTTCGATAATCTGAACCATAGGCAGGCAGAAGAACGCGAACGATACGAAATGGAGTGTATTGAAAATTATCATAACTTAAAAGCTATCGTTGATGAAGCTTTCGATTTTTTTCAGAACTCCGAAAACCTCAGAGATGTTAGATTGAAACTTATCGAAGCTCAAAATTCTTTTAAAGGATTGGTTCTAAAAAAGGAGCAACGCGAAGAGCAATTTGATATTATTCAAAAAGCTTTCGATAAGTTAAATGAAAAGCAAGCAGCCGAAAGAGAAGAATTTGAAAAAGAAGCCGAAGAAAATTATTCTAAGCTAAAAATCGTAATTGATGAATCAATTGAATTTTCTAAAACAGCAGAAATATTCAAAGATGCAAGACAAAGACTGATTAAAGCTCAGAAAGAAATCCGCGGAAAAAAACTAAGGAAGATACAAAGAGATAATCTATATGGGGCTATTCGTGAAGCTTTCGAGGAATTGAACATACGCCAGGATAAATATCGCGAAGAATTCGACAAAGAAGCTGAAGAAAATTACCAAATGCTAAAGAAAAGTATTGATGGGGCTATCGCTTACGCACTGAATACCGATAATTATAACGAAGCAAGAGAAACTCTAATTAAAGCTCAGAACACTATAAAAGGTATGCGGCTAAAAAAAGAGCAAATGGACAGCTTATTTTCTTCCATTCGCGAAACCTTCAACGAAGTAAATCATAAGCAGGACGAAGACCGTGATGAATTTGTCAAAGAATGTAATGAAAATTATGCACAGATTAAGGGAAAACTTGCTAAAGCCAGTACTGATCTCGATGGAAATAATATTATATATAAGGATTACAGAGAAAAACTAATTGCACTACAAAACGAAATTAAGATCGTTAAACTAAAAAGAGACCAACGTAATGACCTGTTCCAGAAGATGAGACAGGTCTTCAACAAATTTGATGAGAAACGCGATGCTTTCTTCGATAACGTGAAAGAAAATAAAAAAGACAAGCTTGAATCCGTTATTGAAAATTTGAACAGGAAAATTGACAGGATAAAAGACTCACTTTCCTGGGATCAAAAGTCTTATGACTTTCAACAAGCAAAATTCGATGACCCTGAAATGAATATGACAGATGATGACAAAAAAGAAGTTGAAAAGAAAATTGCGTTTATCAAAGGCGTGATAAATGATAAATTAGATTCTATAAAGGAAGTTGAAGATAGAATAGCTGAAATTGAAAAAGAAATCGGTGAGCTTGCTGAAGAGTTAAGCGAAACGGACAATGATAAAGGTGATGATTCCAGTACCCAATCAGATGAAAATACAGAGCAAAATACATCAGAGATAGTAGCTCCTAATAATGAGCAAAATGAACTAACCGCAGACGACAATGTGATTGAAGAGCAAACTGCCAACGACAGCTTGAATGATGAGCAGAAAGCCGATCTCGACGCTGAGAATAATAGCGAAGAAATTGAAAAATAAGTCAGGAAATTTTCCTGAGTTAAATAAAACGAAGTAGAATACTGTCGTTCCGCTTTTTATAAAGCAGAATGACGGAATCTTTTTTGTTGTTCTTGCATTCATGTTTGTACAAGAGTGTCAACTTTTCTTGTTGTCATTTGGTATAAGTACTACATAGTTTGAAAAAATGCTCTTTGTTCATAAAATAGGAGACTTACCCATGAAGAACTTTCGACTGATTGTATTCACTTCAATCATACTGCTGCTTACCAACCCACTATGGGCGCAAACCGATTTTCCATTTTTCGATGATATGGATAACCAAACCGAAACAGAAGCAAACTGGACAGCCAGTACTGGTTGGGCAAACGTTAGTAATATAAATGCCCGAAGCGGAAACAGAATATGGGCATATACCGAAGCAAATCCTTTGAATTATTTAACTTTAACTGAATCAATGGATTTATCTGGCGATAATGCTTTGAACCCAAAGCTATCTTTTTGGGTTCGAACAAACGGAGGATATAGCTATTTATATGTTGAAGTATCAACAAATGGTGGGACATCATGGTCTAATCTAATTAGTAATCAATCTTATAATACTAACACATGGACAAATGTTCAATTAATGCTAAATAATTACAGAAGCGACGATGTGAAAGTTAGAATAGGAGCTAATAACAGCTCTGGGAATTTGTGGCTTGAAGATGTATTAATTGATAATGCACCTAATCCCCAAGTATTGACATTATCAGACGCCACAAATAACGGCATGACTCTTACCTGGAACGAAGATGCGTCCACAGATTTTGATTATTATAGAGTGATGCTATCTACTTCTCAAAGTAATTTAAACACTTACTCAAATGAAGCTAATTCAAATACTTTATCAGTCAGAAATGAAAGAATAGTCTTCAGCGTTGAAAATCAATCTGAACTCACTAAAATCTTTAGCAGAGAGATGGGGAATCCCTTAAGATTTAATAACAAAACATATTATGGACGTATATGGTGTGTAGATGACCAAGGATTATATAATCAAGGATCTGAAGTAGCATCTTTAGCAACTACTTATGATATGGATTTGGAAATCGCCCCCAAAACACAAACTTTTGATGGGACACCAGAACCACAATGGGCTGGGGACATGGGCTGGACTATAACAGATATTCAAGATGGGGTCGAAGGCCATTCTTCACCAAATTGCTATGAGAGCAATCCAGGTGGCAACTATGAAAGAAATAGTGACAGATACTTGACATCTATTTGGTCTATACCTTATGCTATGACAGATCCAATTCTAACATTTAATCACCGTTTCCAGCTTGCTTCTGGCGATTTATCTTATCTGGAATACTCATTAAACGGAAGCACCTGGTACAAATATGAGCAGTACGGTGGTTCGCAGGTATCCGGTTGGAAATCACAAGAATTTAGTGTTAGTTTTTTAAGGCAAAATAGCCCAACTCAACCCGTTTACATAAGATTTTTGATGGATATTAATGATGATGGTAACCAAAGCACTGGATGGATGATTGATGATGTTGCGATAAGTCAGAATCAAAGAACGGAAGTAACATTTCCATTCTACGATGATTTCGAGAATGAAGAACTAAGCGAAAATTATTGGATATTCAGCAACTGGAGTAATGAAGAAACTGCTAATCCTCATGCAGGTTTGAGGGCAGCACAATCAAATCCAACTACAGGTTCTGGGGACAATGGGAATACTTTGGTTTCATGGATGAATCTTGGAACGCCTATAGACTTATCAATGGCTTCAAATCCTTATTTATCTTTTTGGACAAGACCAAATTGGAATTCTAGCAATGACCCGACTATGTATATTGATGTTTCTTACGATGGGGGTTTGACGTGGAGCCAAATATTAGATCAAAGATTAACTGATGAATATAATAACTGGAAGAGAATTCAGGTAAAATTGTATAGGCGAAATGATGTAAGGATCCGTATTGGTACTCGTAGGTATTATAGCTATAACTATGGATATTCTCCTCAGCTGTGGATTGATGATGTATATATTGGCGACCAGCCATATTTACTCTATCCTCAATCACAATCAACTGACAAGCCATTATGCCTGAACTTTTTATGGAAAGGTACACAAACTTCCGGCTATTCACATTTAATGGTTGATAACAATAGCGATTTCAGTAGCCCAGAAATAAATGAAGATGAATTGGCCGGAGGAACATATTATTCTTGTGCGGAATTGGAGGAAAATACTCGATATTATTGGAAAGTTAGAGGTATCAATCCCGAAACAGATTGGACATCTGCTTATTATTTTAATACTGGAACTAACAATTTTGATCCAATAAGCTCACCAATCTTAATTGCTCCCGAAAATGGTGCCGATGGAGTACCTACTTCACCTACATTCCAATGGACAGAAGTTGATGATGCTGATTATTATAATTTACAAGTTTCCATTAGTCCTGTTTTTGATCCTGTGCTTTTTGATGGAACAACTTCAGGAACAACTCATCAACTGACTGATTTAGAATATGGTGGCACATATTATTGGAGGGCTAAAGCTGTTAGTGCTGATTCCCAAAGCCCATATACAGTACCTTGGATATTCTCCGTAGGTGGAAATATAACCACAGTTGAAGTAACTGCTCCATTGCAGGGTTATTGGGAAAATGAAACTCATGGCTATGCTTCTGCTATTGTTGAACTGTGGAGCGGAACAACTTTAGAGACAGCAACATTCCAATATGAAGCGGCTTGCTCTTATGGCGCTAATGGAACTCTATTGGCTGAGTTTAATAATATGATGGCTGGGAATTATTGGATAGTGATTAGAGCAGTTGGGCATGTTCCAGTTGCTTCAGCTTCTGCCATTTATATACCGAATAATATGACAACAGAATATGACTTCTCTTCTGGTGCAAACAAAGCTTATGGAACTGCAGCAACAGTTCTGAAAAATGGAATATATGTAATTCGAGGTGGTGATTTGAATGGCGACGGAAATGTAACGGCTTCGGATTTGAATAATAGTTTTATTCCAAACTTCGGGCAGTTTAATCCCGGCGAAGTACCATCAAGATAATCATAAAGGAGTGCAAATAATGAAAAATAGACATATAAAAAGGATGATATTGTTTATTACTGGAGTTTTCATTACTCTGGCGATAGTAAATAATGTTTCTGCACAAAATCAGGTGGAGATATTCGTAAAAGCTCGCTACATAAACGGCAATACATACAATGCTGAGATTTGGGCTAATGTGCCCGAAGGGGTCCCTGAGTGGAACATCGGTGCTTCCTGCATCGTTGTTTCATATAATCCAAACGCTCTTGATGCTTATGGTTTCATTAATAAACAGATAGAAGTGTATAATGAAGACATAAAAAACAAAGGATACACATTCACTCAGACAAAAGCTGGGAAAAATGCAGTTTCTCTAAATTTGATTAGTGGTAATTTCAGTGGAAAGATCGAAGATGGTTCGAAATCTATTGAAACAATGAGCAGCAATATGTCGTTTCATCTTGCTACTTTAAGATGGGATATTATTGATTTAGATGCTGACGATGAAATAAGTTTCGACACAGAGCTTTCGGAAGTCTCGAATAGATTTACTGATCTGGAATATGATTGTGGTCATGAGGAATGTTTTACTTTCCTTCAACCAAAGCAGCAGATAATTGGTGATCTGATTACTTCAGTTAATGATTTAGATCATGCTTTGCTGAGCATCAATCCAAATCCCTGTCTGGGTATTGCTACTATCAAGTACTATGTAACAGATATCTCAAATGTTTTGATTGAATTGACAGATATGTCTGGCAAAGGTATTGCATTGCTGGCTGACAATAACAATCAATGCGGAGAGTATTCCTTAGAATATAACACAGAGCATCTATCGGCAGGAACATATTTTTTGAATTATACTATTGGCAATTTATCAGCATCGAAGAAACTGGTCGTTGTCAAATAATTCTAATAAATATGCTAAATGAAAAGGAGCTTATATAATTATGAAAAAAATAATACTATTAACCTTTATACTGAGTATCTCAAGTATTTTTGCCGAGGATGTTAAGTTTAGGAGTGGAATATTTCTACATCACTCCACAGGTGGAAATATTTGGGGACCAAACGGAAGCAATACCAGTGTTCCTGATGAAATAGACGATTTCAACTTAGACAATAGTTACACTGGTGATGATGCCTGCTCGCTTAATGAAGCCGGCTGGCCTACAAATTTTTGGGATAACGAATGGAACAGATGGCATAATATTTTTGATGGCAACGATCCCGATGCTGATATATCTAACTATCTTGCAAATAACAAAATAATTGTTATTAAGTCA
>Ga0272443_10004385_pt1 | contig 15423 bp, 15 predicted proteins | sample SSMAcet12_FD_193581 | JGI IMG/M metagenome (GOLD analysis project Ga0272443, IMG submission 193581) | Marine sediment archaeal communities from Little Sippewissett salt marsh, Falmouth, MA, United States - SSM-Acet-12 | ecosystem: Environmental > Aquatic > Marine > Wetlands > Sediment ...
ACCACGGGGAGATCTTATCCAGGGCCAGAAAAAGTTAGAAAGGCAATAAGATACGGGAGTACTACAAAAGAACTTATACTCCCAACTTCCGAAAATTCTATTATTATGCTAGATGAGTTTTCTTTCCTTCACAATTTGGAAGATTTGAAAAGAATTGTTGAAGCATGTAGAGAAAAAAACATAAAAATAATTCTTCTAGGTTTAGACTCTAATTATTTAGGAGAAGAATTAGAAGCAATTACCAAACTTGAAGAAACTATTGGAGAGCATAGTTTTATTAGATGTAAATCTTTTGTACATAAAACCGACACAAACAACAAACCCACAGGAACCAAAACAACTAGATTCTTCAAAGCAGGTGGTCACTGGATAAAAGACTTTGGTGTATTAGACCTTGTTGTTTCAAAAGAGCTTGAGAAGTTTATTTGCTATTGTACAGCGACTGAAGCACAAGTTTCCATAAATATTCTCAAGCATCTTCGTGACCATTTGGAATACATATTACATCCATCGAAGGAATTAGAAAGGGATCAAAAAGCTCGAACTGAAGCATTAATGAGGAAACATGGATATACAGTTCCTAAACCTCAACCACAATCCTAAAACCATTTTTAATATTCTCTGCAAATATATTCCCATTATGAATATCTATTACCTTCTTTGTAATAGATAACCCTATTCCACTACCTCCCGTCTTTCTAGATCTAGACTTATCTACTCTATAAAACCTATCAAATATCTTCTCTAAATCCTTCTTAGGTACACCCTTCCCATTATCTTTAAACTCAACAATCTTTTTATTATTTTCTTTCCTAACATTAATATTCAATTCACTACCTTTCGAATATTTAATACTGTTTTCAATAATATTGGAGAATGCTCTACTAAGAAGAATATCATTACCCTCTATTACCATTAACTTCTTACCAGTAATATTTATCTTAAAATCTTTTTCTTTTGCTAATGTCTTTAAACTTTTCTTACAATTCTGTAATATCCTAACAATATCTACTTCTTCTTTTTCAATATCGTTTTCTAATGCAGAAAGAAGTAAAAGATCTTCTGTTAATTTAGACATATATTTAACAGACTTCCTACTCTCTTCTAAAATACCTTTTAATTCCTTCTTAGAAATCTTTCCATCTTCTAATGCTAAATCTAAATTACTCTGTATTACTGCTAAGGGTGTTTTTAATTCATGAGAAGCATTCTCTACAAACTCCTTCTGAGATTTAAAAGATATTCCCAGTCTTTTAGACATTCTGTTAAAACTTTTAACCAAACCAGATATCTCATCTCCTGTATCCTCATATTCAATCTGTTTCCCTAAACTCTTTGTAGAAAGATTTTCCATTTCTTTGTTTAGATCTTTAAGAGGTTTTAACATTTGACCAGATATTAGATATCCACTGATGAAGCTTAGAAATGTGAGAGGTATTAGTGAATAGTAAGAGATGGTACGAATATTTCTTGCATCTTCTAATCTGGATTCAATGAACAAGAGTTTTTGTTCTTGGTTTAATCCCATTGCAAAGTCTCTAAACCTTCCTACTCCTGGTCCTCCTGCTAAGAATCCTTCGTAGAGATCCTTAGCATAGTTAGATATTACTAAGTTCATTACAAAGAGAAAGATTAAACAAAAAAATAAGACTAGTAAAGAGTAACCTAAAGTTAGTTTAAACCTTAAAGATTTTGTCATTTTCATATTTCAATATTACATTATTAAAAGTGAAGTATTTGTGAATTTTACTCTAATATATATCCCTTACCTCTTACTGTTTTAATGTGTTCTTTCTTTGGATCTATCTTCTGTCTAATTGTTTTAATATGTGTTTTTACTGTATCTGTAAACATATCTACCTCCCTATCCCATACATGTTCTAATATGTCTTCAGTAGATACAATTACTCCTTTGTTTCTTAGTAGGTATTCTAATACCCCGGTTTCCTTATTACTCAGAATTATCTCTTCCCCTTTCTTTGTATTTATTACCTTATTACTTTCCACATGTATTTCATATTCTCCAAATCCTAATATTTCTTCACTATTCCTACTAGATCTTTTAATTACTGCATTTACTCTTGCAACTAATTCATTTAAGTCAAAGGGTTTAGTTACATAGTCATCTGCACCATTGTCAAATCCTTCAAGCTTGTTATATGTTTGGGATCTAGCAGTAACCATTATTATTGGTGTATTAACATCGTCTCTTCTAAGGATATTGGATACAGATATTCCATCTATTTCTGGTAGGTTCAAATCTAAGAGTATGCAGTCATATTGGGTTTCTTTAGCATATTGTATTGCTTCTTTACCATCGTATACTGCATCTACAGCAAAGCCTTTCTTTTCCAGAAATTTTTTTACTGGTTTTACTAATGCTTTTTCATCTTCTACTATTAGTATTCTCATATACTAACCTCCTTTTACACAAACAACATCCCCATCTTCTCTCTTATATCTTTAAGAGTCTCTTGAGCATTCTTCCTAGCTACATCTCCAGCCTTCTTAATATTCTCTAAAATATATTCATCTGTAATCTTAGATCTCTTTTCTTCTAAATCTGTTAAATATCTCTCTAAAGAAATACAAAGTAATTCCTTAAACTTCCCCATTACATTCTCTCCTGCATAATGCTTTTTAAGAACATCCTCAATATCTTCTAACTCTTTACCAGTAGCTACAAACCTCGCAATTATCTCCAATGTCTCTAACTCTGGTGAAGTCTCTCCTGCAAAAGCAGTCTTAGCTTTCTTAATTTTACTTAAAGAAACCTCTACTGGATCTCTTAAAACAATTGCTCCCTTGTCATTAGTCTTACTCATCTTACTACCACAACCATCTAAGGAAATTAATCTTACAGGTTCTCCTGTTGAAAGAACTTTAGGAACTACAAATGTTTCTCCATATTTCTTGTTAAACTTCTTTGCCAGATACCTAGCAGCCTCTACATGTGCTACTTGGTCATCTCCTACGGGAATTGCCATGGAACGTTGAATTAGAATGTCGGAAGCCATCATGATGGGGTACATTGCAAGTAATGCACTAGCTGTCTCTACACCCTGACCCTGTCTGATCTTTTCTTTAAGAGTTGGTACTCTAAGTAATTCTGCTACTGTAATTAATCTAGAAAGGTAGTAGTTTAATTCTGTAATCTCTTGCATTAATTGAGACTGTACAAACACATTAAACTTGTCTGGTGTAAGACCTAAAGAAAAGTAATCTCTTAAAACTTCCATTACCTGAGGTTGTGTATATTCAGGCTCTTGGTCTGTTAATGCATGCATATCTGCGACAAAAATATATGGTCTTCCTAAATCTTCTTTTTCACTAAGATCTATAATTGGTTTAATTGCACCAATTACATTAGCAATTGTAAGATCTGCAGAAGATCTCATACCTGTTAAAATTTTTACTTTTGGTTCTATCTTTTTCATTGTTATATATATTTAAATATTTTGTATATTATCTTTTAATATCTCATTAGCAACTTCTTGTAATCTACCCATATCCCATTGCTCTCCGGATTTACTTACTAAATATCCAGGATATGTTTCAAAAAATTCTGGTTGGCTACGCCAGGTATCTCCAAACTTTTTAGTAAGTCCATGCATTGGATACAGTTTAAGATGTGCATGGTTAATACCACAGCCTTCCATTACAATACCTACTCTTTTAACACCTAAACCCTCTTCTAAAAGTTTTGCAACTTTCTTTCCTGCTAAAAAGAACTCTGCATATCTAGAATCTTCCATATCTATTGCATATGACTCAATATGTTCTTTTGTAATTACCAAAGTTGTACCCTTTGTATTTGGAAATGCATCTAATATTGCAAGATGTTTGTCATCCTCCCATATCTTTACACTAGGGATATCTCCACTAATTATTTTACAAAAAATACAATCTTCCATATTAATACTAATTACTTTACTCCCATATTATACCTACATACTAGATCCTTGTTCCAATATTTTTTCAAATTGAACTCTAACACCCTCTGGCATATCTTCTACAGAGTTGTTTGAAAAGCCATTAACTACCATTTCAGTTGCTTTCTTTTCTGAAAAACCTTTAGACATTAAATATTCAAGTTCATCTTTAGAAATTTTTCCAATGGATGCCTCATGCGAAAGTTTTGTCTCTTTCACCTTAGCTTTTAATCTAGGGACTGTTTCAAAATCTATACCATCTTTCAAAAGCAATGCGTCACATTCAATATGTCCCTTGGTATTAGAAGCATTAGCTTCAATGCTTGTTTCGTTGAGCATTCTTCCCCCTTCTCCTACAATATTAGAAAGTACTTCTCCAGAGCTACCTTTTCCATTAAGTTGAATTCTACCTCCAACAGAGAGATCTGTACCTTCATGCATATATACCAGGGACCTCATTACAGCCCTTGCATCTTTTTCTAATATTGCCAATGGTGAGGTAACAATCTTTTTTACAGGATCCCAGACAATGTAATTAGAGATATATTTTCCACCCTGTTCTACCTTTGCAATTGTTTTTGGAAATACCTGAGATGTTTCTCCCCAAGAGTGAATCATGTTGAAGGTTAAAGATGCATTCTTGCCTACAAATATCTCTGTAATTGCCATATGCTTGTTGTCTTTTACATGCAAACTAGAGAGACATCCTGTAAATATGTCTACTTTAGCACCTTCTTCTAAAACAATTACATTGTGTACTTTTTGTTCAAAACCTTTTTGAGATGTTAAAAAACATGTTTGGATTTTGTGATTTGTATTTTTAGAAGCTTTGATGAAATATCCGGTATAGTCACTTTTTTTAAAATCTGGCTTTTTGAGTTTTCCTAAATATTCCTTTACCTTTGGTGTGTGAATATCTGAAATTACTAAATCCTTTTCATCGACCTCTACATTTAAAGGGTTGTTGTCGTTGAGCACAACATATGGATTGAAAGATATGTTGTTAAAATTGTTTAAAAAATATTCAAGGTCCATCATTTGGTATATCCTCCATTTCTAATTTCACCGTCTTCAATTGTAATTTCTCTACTTGTTTTTAAATATTTCAATATCTCCTTGGAATGTGTAATTAATATTGCACTATTACTTTTGTCTTTTAATATTTCTGCAATATATTTTCCAATCTTTTTAACATTTGTAGAATCTACTCCTGAATCTGGTTCGTCAAAAAGAAATACTCTATTTTTTCTTTCAATGGTCGAGAGGAAAAGTTCTAATCTTTTACTTTCTCCTCCAGAGAGATTTCCATGGATATCTCTGTCAAAGAATTTGAGAATATCTAATTTTTCTAAATCTTTTTTAAATTGCAAGAATATTTCTTCTTCTGTTTTCTTTGGGAATTTTTCTTTAAGAAATGTTTTTAAAGATATTCCTTTAACAGATGGCATCTTTTGCCACATGTAGGATATTCCTTTTGAATATCTAGAAGATGGTTTTGATTTAGTAATATTTTCTTTGTTTAAAAAGATTTGTCCTTGTTTAACTTTAAAATCTCCAACACCTGCAATGTTTTTACAAAGAGATGTTTTTCCTCCACCATTTGGTCCATACAGGATTACTAAATCTCCCCTAGATATTTTTAAGGAAGTATTTTTCAATATTTCTTTGTCTTTAATTGTAAGAGTAAGGTCTTTTACTTCTAACATGGCCTAATATTACTGTATAATTTGGGGAAATGAAAGTTACAGATTTTAAAAGTTTAAAGGAATTACACGAACATTATGCAATTCATAACAGATGTAAATTAAAAAAAATTGCTACTCAACCTGTATATGAATCCCATATACCTTCTTCTGGTATTGTCTTCATTGGTGAAGCCCCTGGGAAAAATGAGGACAAGACGGGAGAACCTTTTGTAGGTAAGGCTGGAAAGATATTGGACAAGCTTCTTAAAACCATATCTCTAACTAGAAAAGAGGTATATGTTACTAATGTTGTTAAATACAGACCTCCTCAGAACAGAGAACCTAATGACCAAGAGAAAGCAGATTGTAGAGTTTGGTTTAATGCTGAACTTTTGTACATTAAACCTAAGGTTTTAGTACCAATGGGGAAACATGCTTTAGAGAGGTTTGTTCCAGATGGGAGGATTTCTGCTTCACATGGTCAAGCTTTTGAACATACTTCTGGTATTCCTGTTTTTGCAATGTACCATCCTGCTGTTGCTTTGTACAATCCGGATTTGGAGAAGACATTGTTAGAGGATTTTAAAAGGTTAGAAAAATTTTTAAAAGGAAATATTAAGGTAAAAGAAACACCTACTCTTGAAGAAAAGGGCTTTTCAAAAGAAAAACAATCTTTAATTGAAGATATTACTTCTCTTTAGTCCAACCAGCATCGTAGAGGATATGTTCTACTGCTGTTTTGTAGTCATACAGTTCATCTTCTTTAAACCATAGGGGAATTTCTCTTTCAGCTGATTCGATACTATCTGAAGCATGAACAATGGTTCTGGTAGCCCTCCCTTGCATATCCGCCAAGAAGTAAGAGTCTGGGGAGTAATCTGCACGGATAGTACCAATATCTGCAATTCTTGGATTTGTTTTTCCCAATATCTTTCTAACTCCTTCTATTACATAATTGCCCTCAAAAACAATTGCAACTACAGGGCCACAAGAGAGATAGGAAACATTATATTGTCTAATTCTTCTACCAATTTCGACCGGATCCATTTTAGAAACATCTTCTCCTCTAGATTCTGCACCAGCAATCGCTTTTACTCCTACACTCTTATGATATTCATCATCGTCTATATAATGCTCTTTCATTAATTCCTCACTAGCCCAAGTCATTTTCATTCCAATGATCTTAAATCCTTTTCTTTCAAACCTTGTTAATATTTCCCCCACTATTTGTCTTTGTATTACATCTGGTTTAAATATTACTAATGTTCTTTCTTTCTGAGGTTTTTTAGACATTTGGGAAATATCTTAATTTAATTTGGATATTGTAGCATGTATAATGCGGGATATGAAAAAGTATGATTTTAATACAGAAAAATATAAAGATACCCTTTTAAAAATTCTTACAGAAATATCTAAAGGAAAAGATATCTATGGTGTTTTAAGAAAATATCCCAAGGGTAAGAAGGATTTTTTTAGTAAGGATAATTTAATATTGGGTTACCAATATTTAGTTAAGAAAGGTTTGTTAGAAGAAGACAAAGATCTTTTTAACAAATTAAAGATGAAACCAATTAGAACTAGTTCTGGGGTAGCTACTGTTACAGTACTTACTAAACCTTTTGGGTGTCCAGGTAAATGTATTTTTTGTCCAGAAGATATTAGATTACCAAAGAGCTATTTAGCTAGTGAACCTGGAGCACAGAGAGCATTAATGAACGATTTTGACCCATATTTACAAACATACAACCGTATTCTTGCTTTACAGAGTATTGGTCATAATGTTGAGAAGATTGAATTAATTGTTTTGGGTGGTACATGGTCTTTTTACAAAGAAGATTACAAGATTTGGTTTGTAAAGAGGTGTTTAGAAGCAATGAATGACTTTACAAAGAGAGATGGGAGAGAAGATTTAGAGAAGAGAGAGGTTTGTACTTGGGAAGAATTGGAGAAAGAACAGATTAAAAATGAAACTGCATATTGTAGAAATGTAGGTATGGTTTTTGAAACTAGACCAGATTGGATTAATGAAGAAGAAGTTAAGATGTTAAGGAGATTGGGTGCTACTAAAATACAGATTGGGATACAGTCATTGGACAACAAAATTTTAAGAGCTAACAAAAGAGGTCATGGAGTAAAAGAGAGTAAGAAGGCTTTTGAATTGCTTAGAAAGGCTGGTTTTAAGATTCATGCTCATTGGATGCCTAATTTGTATATGTCTAATGTTAAAAAAGATAAGAAGGATTATTTAAAACTTTGGAAAAAAGATTTTAGACCTGATGAGTTAAAGATATATCCTACTTCTTTAATTCCTAATACAGAGTTGGAAGAGCTTTTTAAAGAGGGTAAGTATGTACCATATACAGAGGATGCTCTTAAGGATGTTTTAAGGTTTTGTCTTTTAAATACTCCTAGGTATTGTAGATTAACAAGGGTTGTTAGAGATATTCCTGCACAAGAGATATTGGAGGGGAACAAGAAGTCTAATATGAGGCAGATTGTAGAGAACGATTTAAAAAGAGATGGTTTAGTTGTTGAAGATATTAGAGCTAGGGAGATTAGGGGTAAGAGTGTAGAGTTTGAGGATTTAGAATTAGAGGTTATTGAATATCTTCCTTGTGTTAGTAAAGAGTTTTTCATTTCTTACAAAACTAAAACAGATGACAAGATTTGTGGTTTTCTTAGATTAAGTATTCCAAAAAAGAGAGAATGTTACATTGATGAGCTTTCTAATTCAACTATCATTAGGGAAGTTCATGTATACGGTAGTGTTGTTGGTATTGGGAAAAAGAACAGGGGTAGATCTCAACATTTAGGTTTAGGGAAAAGAATGGTAAAGATTGCAGAGGGTATTTCTAAAGAGAATGGTTTTAAGAATATTGCTGTTATTTCTGCAATTGGGACCAGAAAATATTATGAGAAGATTGGTTTTAAGGAAGGGGCATTGTACCAGATGAAGGATTTATAGCTCCTGTCTTTTCATCCTCAATTGCTTTATTTATTCTAGCTTTTGCATTAGCAATTGATTTTTCAATTTCTTCTTGAGATTTTCCTTGCTCTTGCATGTCTTGAGTAATTCTTTCCTCTACTTTTTTATGTGTTGATGTGTTATAAAATTTTTCTAATTGCTTCACTCCTTCTGGTCCACTTAATTTTCTTGTTAAATTATATTGGTCTTCACTTGGTGTTCTTCCTAGTGTTTTTTGTAGTGACTCTATATTCCTCTGTGCATTATGAGCTATCTCTCTATCCTTCGCCTCTCTCCAATTTGCCTTTCTTAAATTCTCCTCTCCTTTTTCTCTAATCTTCTTTGCTTCATCACTTATTGTTTCTAATGGCAGTAAAATTTCATCAGGAAGTTCTTGTAAAACCACCTTACTCTGTTCTAAGGACTCCTTCACTTGAGAAATTTTTTCAATCTTTGAGTAAAGTTTCTGAATCTCTTCTCCCAATTTTTGTGCTTCTGGATTCTTCTTTATTAATTCTTTAACTTCTTCGGACAAAGAACCCTCTAACTTATTCTTGATATCTACAACTCCCTCTGCCAAATCTTCTATTTGGTCCAGAATCTTCTCTACATCCGTTTTCCCATACTCAAATTCAGATACTTCCTCAGCAGAAGACGCCACCACTGCAGTTGTATTTACAACATTTTCTTCCAAATTCTCCAATTCCTCTGCAACCTGTACCTGTTGTTCCCCTTCATTTCTAAAAACACTTCCTTGCTGAACCTCTGTATTGGCTCTGTCCATTTCCGCTTGACTCTTTGCAACCATATCTTGACCTAAATTTGCAATATATTCCTTAGGATTTTGTGCAACTGGTGTACCATCTGTACTTTCTATTTGAGTATCTTTTTCTCCAGGCATGTTTAAAAAAGAAAAAACTTATTCTTCTCCAGCATATCTATTTAAAAATTCTTAGTCAAGGGAAATCTGAGCGTACAGGGATTCGAACCCTGAACCTAGCGATTAAGAGTCGCTTGCTCTACCAATTGAGCTATACGCCCTTGAAAATCATTGTAATAATAGCAGTATAGAGGTATTTTTTCAACCAATTTATCTCTTCTCCACTATTAAATCCCTCCCAAACACATCCTTACCATTCCCATATATTCTAAATGTCCTTCCATCTTCAACAGCAATTAATTCTAAATCTTTGTTTAAAATATCTAAAACATACTCCCCTTCTTTAAGATTAAAGAAATATTTCCCATCCTTACTAGTAACCCTCTTCTCTTTAATCTTTTTAGAATTAGAATCTTTAACAACTACAGTAACACCAGATACAGGAATACCCTCTTCATTTTTGACAATTGCTAATCTTTTAACTTTTTTAAAAAATATTTTCAATATTAATATTGAATCTAAAACAGTTAAACAAAGAATTAAGAAATTAATACTTGAAAAATCTTGGGTGAGAATGAAGAAGGAAAGAAATACACTAAAGGAAAACAGAATTAACAAGAAGGTATACAGTAATACTCTTAAACCCTCTATTAGTTTCTGTACAAAGAAAGACATATTCTTCATATCTAAAGGTATGGAAACATATATATCTTTTGAATCTTTGAATGTAATATCTTCACCTTTGTGGATATTAATATATGGGTAGTCTGTTTTAGAATCCATCGAGGAAGGAAATATATATCCATTTTTTACAACCAATATCTCAATATCTTTCTCCTTTACATATATTTCAAACTCTCCATATTCATCTGAAATACCCCAGGATATTTTTTTACCATCTTTGTTTAAAATTTTAATTAAAGCAAATTTCAAAGGTTGTTTTGTAACAGAGTCATATATTACTCCTCTAACAAGATATTCTTTTTTAGATCTAATTGCTGAAATTAGCATATATATGGGAGAAAGGATTGCTAACCAGATGTTACCAAAGTACAAAGAAAGGAGAGTTAGGAATACAAGGGTGGAGATTGTTAATGCTGTTATGGATATCTGTATGTCATTCATTGTACTTACCATATTATCTACCACTGTATATGGTAAATATGTTAAAGACCTAAAGGTAATATCTCTAAAGGAAAATTCCTCATCCTCTGGTTCTACAATTCCTATGGCTGTTTCTTCTTTCAAAACAATTTCAATGTCACATTCTCTATTAATATTTCCAGCTTCATCGTCTGCTTCAATACAGAAGGAATATGTATTTAGTAAATTCCCTAAAGAATCTTTTTCTAACTCGTCAAAAGGGATTCTAACTACATATATACTTCCTGTAAGTTTGCTGTAACTAGCACATTCATACACACCACCATTTGTAAGAACACAGTATGTGGTTTGAGAAATTAAAGAAAGGTTATCTTGTATCTTTGCCTCTATTTCGATGAAGTCATCTCCTGTACCAGGAATCTTGTTCATATTCTTAATTTCAATTAACTCTATGGCTGGAGCTGTTGCATCTTGTACGCTATATACAATATCTGACCAAGAACTTTCTCCACCCCCTGTGTTTCTCTTTTTTAATCTGTAGAAATATATTTGTTCATCTTCTAACTCTGAAAATGTATATTGCGAAGCAGATATCCATCCACTACTGTCTTCTACTAATGTAAAGGTAGATGTCTTACTACACTCTATAAAATATTCATATCCTGTTTCTCTAACCCATTGAAGTGTATTCCTTGTTCCCTTGGTATATTGGCTCTCTTCTAACAGCTCTGGAGTAGAAAGAGGTGTTGTGTAAAAAAGGTCAAAGTCTGTAATATCTATGTCATATCCATATGTGTCATCTACTGCTCTAACTTTGTATGTATCCGCATTGGAGGAGTTAATCTTTCCTGTAGCCTCTCCAGATGGATCTGAATCTAATGGTTGAGTAATTGTAATACCTGTGTCATCTCCTTCTATATACAACCTTACTGAATGGTTAGAGATTGGTCCTCCTAAGTAATCTAAAAGTTGTACAGTAACATCTGCTTCCATCCCTATTTCAATTGTTGAAGGATCTACAGTAACAGAAGAAAAATTATCTACCTCTATATTTGCAGATACATTAGAATCTTCTTCTAATTCAATATATTCATCTGCAAAAACAAAAGTTGGTAAACAAAGTAGTATACATATGAATTTTAGGCAGTTTAATATTCTTTTCATTTTTAAATCCCCTCAACTATCTTCCTTACATACCTATCCATTGCTTTTGTAAACTTTTTACTTGTGTAAAGTTCCTTTCCAATCTTTTCTAACTTCTCTTTACTACTGTAACAATTTTCACAAACTAGAGCAAAATTCTTCAAATCTATATATTTAATATCTTTACTACAACATTTAGAACAAGTAGAAAGATCTTGTAAAAAGCCTGTCTCCTTTAAAAACTTAATTCTGAATTTGTTAATTGCTTCTACTGTTAGACCTTTTTCTAGAATGTTTTGTAAAAGTTTAAACATTTCTGGATATGGGTCATATTCTTCCAAAAGATTGTTCAAGAGGTACAGTATTCTTTCTGCATTTTTAATATTGAAGTCATTAGATTCATAGTCAAAACTAGATATGGATTCAGATTCTGTTAATATCGGAAGACCTTTTCCTTCGTAAAAAGATATTTTACTTGTCCAAAGTGTTTGCATATTACCTCTGTTTTTACTTGTAATTTTTCTAATTCCTTTTGCAAAGAGAGAATATTTGCCAAAATTTTTACCAAAAACAACAAGTACTTTATCTGCTTCTGAGTAGTTAATGGATTTTATTACAGTAACAACATCCCTATTCATATGCCCCCTTTCTGGTTAATACAACATATGGGGTTTGGAGAAGGATGCCGAGGTCTAAGATGAAGTCGTAGTTTTGTGCATATTTAGCATCTAGTTCAATTCGTTCTTTAAAAGATATTTCATTTCTACCAGATACCTGCCATATTCCTGTTAATCCTGGTCTTACTGACCATACCGTGTCTACTAAAGATTCTTTGTCTGGATTGTTTTTTAAATATCTAGCCATTTCAGAATGGTAGCTTGGTCTAGGTCCTACAAGGCTCATATCTCCTTTTAGTACATTAATTAATTGTGGTAACTCATCTAAGTCTGTAGCTCTTAGGAATTTTCCAATACCTGTAATTCTTGGATCTTCTTTAATTTTTAATTTACCTCCATTTTCTAACCATTTTTCTTTTTCCTTCTTGTACTTAGGATTTTTTTGAATCTCTTCATGGGCATTTGGGATCATGGAGCGAAATTTGTACATGAAGAATTCTTTTCCATTAAGACCAATTCTCAGAGGGTCATGGAGAAATATCTCTCCACCATCTGAGAGTTTAATTACCAATGTAATTAGCAGTAACAATGGGGTGAACAGTATTAACAATATTAGAGATATTACAATGTCTAAGAATCTTTTAATATTTGGATATAACATCTTCTACATATGCTCGCATTTTAAAAATAAAGAGCTTTGTGTCGAAGTTTTCTGCCTGCTTTCTACAATTAACAGGGTCGAATTCGTCTGGGTCAAAATTCTTCAATATTTTTGCTAATTCTTTGTAGTCATATTTGTCAAAGAAAACTCCAGTCTTTGGATTCTCTTCAGATACTGTTTCTGTAGGACCACCATCTCTGTATGCAATTACAGGAGCACCTGCAGCCATTGCTTCAATTGGTACAATTCCAGAGTCTTCTCCTTTTACAGGGAATATTAATGCTTTTGTTTTTTGTAACATTTCATATTTCTGTTCATCTGGAACAAACCCAAGCATTTTAATTAATCCTTTTGCATTTAGATCTTTAATTAATTGTTTCATTTCTTCCAAACAAGTACCTTTTCCTGAAACTTTAAATGGTACACCTGCTTCTGCACATGCTTTAATTGCAAGATCTATACCTTTGTATGTTTCAATACGGCCGACATAGAAGAACCAGTTCTCTCTTTTGCCTGTATTAACTTTCATGCCTGATACATCTACAGGAGGATACATGACATCTGAATCTCTTTTATATATTCTTTTAATCCTCTCTTGTACTGTTTTTGAATTTGCGATCATGTAGTCTACTTTCTGTGCAGCATTGAAATCCCATCTTTGCCATATTTTTTCTAAAGGACCTCCTACAAAGAGGTTGTAAAACCTGTACAGTAATTTGTTTACACCTTCTTTTAATTTATCTGGTCCTGTAAGATTTCTGTCTTCATGTTGCCAAAGGAATTTAGGAGGTGAAAGACATACATTGATATGTGGTATATCCTTGCTTCTTGTTTTTACAAATTTAGCAAAGTGTATGGAGATGGAGATTACTACGTCGTATTTTTTAAAATTAAAACTCCTGTATGCCCAAGGGTTTAAGAGAAGAAGAAAACGATTAAAGAGTTTATGAAATGGTAGATATTGTATGAAGGATGCTTTAATCTTTCTGTCTCCAAACCATTCCTCAATTGCTTCTCTGTCATACCAAGCGGTGTATAGGTCTGAATTTGGGAATGAGTCTAATATTCCTAAAAGATGTTTTTCTTGTCCTCCTAATGCACGAAGTGGATCTGTAACTACAGCTACCTTAAGATCTTTTAGATTCTTCTTCATGTACTTTTGTTAAAAAGTTAGTTAGAGTCTTATGAAATTCTTTTTCTGAAAACTTCATTGCATGCTTTTTAATGGTATCTGCATTATATCTGTTTATATTAAACTTTTTAAGTAGATTAGTTAATTCTTCTTTTGTCATGAAGAATTCTCCTGTAACACCCTCTTTTACTGTTTCTCTTACTCCTCCTACTCCATATGCGAATACAGGGGTTCCTCCTGCCATTGCTTCTACAGGAACTAATCCAAAGTCTTCTATACTACAGAAGAGTAAAACATCTGCTAGGTTATACATTGTAATTACATCTTTGTCTGGTATATTTCCTAAGAAATGTACATTGTCATTTTCTTTAACTAATTTTTCTAAATGTTTTCTATCTGGACCTTCTCCAACTATGTACAGTGGTTTATCTGCATCCCTACAGCTATTAATTGCCCAATCTACTCTTTTATGACCAAAGAGTCTGGATACAACTAGTACAAAATTATCTGGTAGATGGTACTTTAGTTTTACTTTCTTTAATTGTAATTCTGTTCGTTTCTTGTACCATTCTTCTCCTACACCTGGATATATTACTTCGGCGTCTACTCCATATGTTTTTTTAATTTTTTCTTTCACATACTTTGAATTTGCAGTCCAGTAGTCTACTCTTTTAGAAATTGAGTAGTCCCATACTCTAAAGTAGTTATTTACTCTGTCTGCTAATGGTTTGTACAAGAATCTTAATTTAGATCCTTTTGTACTTTCTTCCTGATCCCAGAGGCTTCTGGGTGGTGTCATTGTCATTGCTACATGTGGTGTATCTATTGGGGTTATTACACTTTTCGCAGGTCCTGCAGATATGCTAATTACTAAGTCATATTCAGAGAGATCTAGGCTTTCATATGCTAAAGGAGTTAATATTTTTACATGTGTTTGTAGTGGTCTTTTGAATGGTAGTTTTTGTACAAAAGAGGTTTGTACGGGGTAAGGATATCTTTTGAAATTTTCTTTGAAGAACATCATGGTGTATATGTCTGCGTTTGGGAGAAGTTTCATCATGGAGAACATTTCTCTTTCGGCACCACCAAAACCAGTCATTGGGTCAGAAATGATAGCTACTTTGCCTAATATCTTTTCTAAATGTGTTTTTTTTGACACTATAGTTCAGGTAATTCATTAAACTCTCCGGGGTCTTCGTCTTCTTCGTCTAACTTCTCAAGTGCATCCATGAAATCTATGTCTGCACCTTCTGAAGAAGCTGGGGAGGCATCATCATCTGGGTATATTACACCCAAGGCTCCGG
>Ga0272443_10004387_pt1 | contig 15409 bp, 16 predicted proteins | sample SSMAcet12_FD_193581 | JGI IMG/M metagenome (GOLD analysis project Ga0272443, IMG submission 193581) | Marine sediment archaeal communities from Little Sippewissett salt marsh, Falmouth, MA, United States - SSM-Acet-12 | ecosystem: Environmental > Aquatic > Marine > Wetlands > Sediment ...
AAAATTCTCCGACCTTGTCCAGAAGGTAAAAGGAGAACAGCGCCTTAATGAAAACCTTTAGAAACACTTTTTTCTTTTTTGTTGTGCTTTATGTTTTCACCCTTGCAGTATCGTACTTTCTTGGCACGCAATTCAGTTCGGATTTCTATTTCTTTTCTCTCAGCGTCATTGTTTCCCTGATTATAGGTATCGAGATAATATATGCTTTCAACGTCTCTGCCGACATGCATAAAATTAAAAGGGAAAGAGAAAAGCTCAGGTTAAATATCCTTGACGCAGAGCTTGAATCGGTTTTGCTGTCGACGTTAACAGATATTATAGAAACATTCAGCGAGGAAATTACCCTCGACGAAATCCTGGATACGGTAACCGAATCCCTGCAGAATATCTTTGACAGGGAAACAATAATCCTTCAACTTCTGGGCGATAATTTCAAGAAAGCTTTAAAGGGAAAGGACGTGAACCTGCCCTCGGAAGTGCTTGAACAAACCATAGGCAAGTCCCACCCGGTTTTGATTAACAATACAGCCTCTTTTTCCCAGTATAAATTACTGGCACAGCAGGGCGTAACTTCTTTTATAGTGTCTCCTTTCCACCAGAAGAGGAATGTCGTGGGGGTAATCGGCATTTTTTCCTTTGAGAATAAACAGTTCACTATCAAGGATTTGAATCTCCTGCGCAAGGTATCGGCCCCGACTTCCCTTCTGGTTGAAAACGCCATACTTTTCGACAGGACAAAAATACTTTCTATCACGGACAGCCTGACTCAGCTTTATAACAGAAGGCATTTTGAAGAAAAGCTGCACAAGGTTCTTGCGCTCGGACATGAAAAGTCGGCAAAGATATCTCTTTGCATAGCCGACGTGGATTTTTTCAAGTATTACAACGACCTTAACGGCCACCAGGAAGGGGATACGGTTCTTAGAAAAATTGCCGAAATGTTAAAGCAGGGAGTTAAGGGGTCGGATATTGTAGGGCGTTACGGGGGAGAAGAGTTTATAATTATTTTCCCTGATACGGACAAGGAAAGGGCTGCAAAGATTTGTGAAAACATAAGGCAGAAAATTAAAGATTATCAATTTTTCAACGAGAAAGACCAGCCTAACGGAGACCTTACCGTGAGTTTCGGAGTGGCAACCTACCCCGATGACGCAAAAACGCCTGAACAGCTTATCAAGCAGGCTGACTTTGCCCTGTACCGGGCCAAAGAGATGGGGAAAAACAGGGTCATGGCCTGAAAAATTCTTTCTCTATGTCTTCCCATACCTTTTCAGCTGCCGCGGAGATTTTTTCTCCTGCCGATTTTTTTTCCAGGGATTCCATGGCCTTTCCTGAAGTTTTGCCGATATCTTCTATCTTTTTTTCTTTTTCTCTCTTTTTCTCTTCCGAGTATGAAAGCAGCTTACTCTCGAGCAGGCTTTGCTGTTTTTCGATTATCTCCCGGGCTTTATCGTCTGCGGAGCGGATTATCTCCCGGGCTTTTGATTTCCCTTCATCTATTAAAGCCTCTGCCTTTTTTTCTGCTTCCTTAATTATCTCTACCTGTTCTTTCAGCATTGAACGGCCTCCGTAAAATGGCATGTTTTCCACCGGGGAACACCAATATTTAAACATTTTAAGGCGCGGCTGTCAAATTTCCGACAGGCATTGTTTGCCCCTTGAAATTTGGGCTTCCACAGATAAGGTAGTATAATATATCCATGAATATTAAGGTGGAGAAGATAGTTGTGGGCCCCATAGAGACAAACTGCTACCTGGTAACCTGTCTACAGACGGCCAAAAGCCTTCTTATTGACCCCGGCGACGAATATGAAAAAATAGAGGGTGTTCTCTCTGGGCGCCCGATAGAGTTTATCCTTAATACTCACGGGCACATAGACCATGTCAAGGAGGACGAGAAATTTGGAGTGCCCGTATATATACATTCAAAAGACAAAGAATGTCTTGCCGATGCATCAAAGAATCTTTCCGCCTTTGTGGGAGAGCCCATAACAATTGATGTGGATGCGGTCGTTCTCGAAGATGGAGATACTGTAAAGCTGGGGGAAGCAGTTTTCGAGGTTCTCCATACCCCCGGCCATTCAGCCGGGAGCGTATCCTTCAAGGCAGAGGGAATTCTCTTTTCCGGGGACACCCTTTTTTGCGGCGATTACGGAAGAACGGACCTGCCTGGCGGTTCCGAAGAGGAACTCTTTTCTTCAGTCAGGGGCAAATTGCTCAGCCTGCCCGGCGAGACGGTTGTTTATCCCGGACACGGGCCATGTACAAGCATAGGTGAAGAGAAAAAATTCTGGGATTCTTTTTAAAAACCCCCGACCTTACGGCCTTATGCAATATATAAAATTTTTAGGTACGGCTGGAGCCCGTTTTGTCATGATAAAACAGCTACGGGCATCCGGAGGAATATGGTTTTGCCTCGGCGGCAATAATTTTATTGCAGACCCCGGCCCGGGTGCTCTGGTTAGGGCTCTGAAAAGCAGGCCCAGGCTTAACCCTTCCGAGCTTGACTTTATTTTCCTTTCACATAAGCATCTTGACCATTCATGCGATATAAACCTCATGATAGAAGCAATGACAAACGGGGGTTTCAACAGGAAGGGCACTGTTTATGCTCCCGGGGACGCTTTAAGCGGCGACCCTGTGATATTCAGGTATATTTTGAAGTATCCGGAAAAGATAGAAGTTCTTAAAGAGGGCGGAGTTTACAATACCGGCGGCCTCTCTTTTAAGGTTCCGGTGAGGCACCGCCACAGCGTTGAAACTTACGGCTTCAAAATGGAGTGCCAAGGGCTGCCCGCGATTGCATATTTACCCGATACAGGGTATTTTGAAGGGTTGACAGAAGGATACGCCGGCAGCGAAATTCTCATAATCAACACTGTAATATATGAGAAACTTGATGGATTGGGGCACCTTTCACTCCCTGATGCTGAAAAAATAATAAAGGCAATAAAACCGAAAAAAGCCATACTGACTCATTTCGGGATAACCATGCTGAAAAACAGGATATGGGAAAAGGGGGAGGAAATTTCCGCAAGGACCGGTACGGACGTAGTAATTGCGGGCGACGGCATGCGGTTAGATTTGGACCCTGAGGACAGCAAAGGTTAATCAACCTTATTCAACTCATGTTTAAAAACATGTTTTTTCCCGGGGCAGAGAAGAAATATTTTTACAGGCAGATAAGCACCCTCCTGCTGGCGGGCTTCAGCCTTTCCGGGGCGCTGGAGCACATGGATAAAAACTTGTCCTGTCTGCCCGCCGGGGTGATGTCTTCATTGAAGAAGGATATCGCGGAGGGAAAGACTTTAGCTTGTGCAATGGCTATCTTTGTCCCCGGGGTTTTTACTCATTTTGAAAGAGGGGTCGTTGAAGCCGGGGAAGCATCCGGCAACCTGCCTGAAAGCCTGGCGAGACTGGCAGAAAACTTCGAATTTTTAAGCAGCGTCAGAAGCAGGGTTGTCGCCGGCCTGGCATATCCCGTAATATTGCTACACCTGGGGGTTGTCATACCTGCAGTCCCCCTTCTTTTTACATTAGGCATCGGCCCATTTTTGTTGAGGGTGTTGCCCTTCCTTGCAGTTCTTTACGGCCTTCTTTTCGGAGCAATCTTTCTATACAGGATGTCAAACCGTTCAATTCTCTTATCCGAGAGCAGGGACAGGATGTTGCTATCCGTGCCCTACCTGGGCAAATTTATACATAAAATTGAAGTTATAAGATTTTTGCACTCTTTTGTTGCCCTTTACATAGCAGGAGTGGGTATTGCAAGAGCGGTTGAACTTGCGGGGGAAACTACCGGCAATACTTTTATCAGGCAGGACATAAAAAGCCTGATACCTTTGCTTAAAAGGGGAGAAAAGTTGTCGGATGTCCTGTCTGGAAGGGGATGGGTTCCCGGGGTTGTTTGCGATATGATTAAAACAGGAGAGGTCAGCGGAACCATGGACGAAACCCTTGACCGGGTATCCCTTTACTTGAAGGAAGAGACAGACTCTGCAGTTGAGAAGTTTCTTAAAATACTGCCCGTGGCTGCCTATCTTGTAGTTGCCGTGTATATAGGATATATCGTGATATCCTTCTTTTCCGGCTATCTAAAGCTTATAAACAGCTTTTTCTGATTTTAAAATACCGGTTATTAAACCGAGGGGAGAGAGAGGTTTTCATGACCGGTTAAGCGCCTCGTCCATTTCCCCGATTATTTTTAAAGCAGCTTCGCGGGGGTTCCCGGCATTTTTTATGGGGCGGCCCACTACCAGGTAGTCTGCCCCTGCTTTTATCGCTTCAAATGGCGTTACAAATCTTTTGTGTCCGTCTGTAGAGGTTCCTTGCGGGCGGACTCCGGGAGTTACAACCAGGAGATTATTCCCTACGGTTTTTCTTATGGAAGCTATCTCTTTTCCTGACGTGATAATACCGGCACATCCTGCTTCCTGTGCTATTTTTGCCCTGAGTAGAACCAGGTTTTCTGCTTTCATCCCCGTGCCTGATTCCTGGAGGTCCCGGGTTCCCAGGCTCGTTAGAAGTGTTACCGCGAGGATTTTCAGTTTGCTTGAAGCAGCTCCTTCGACAGCCGACTCGACAACCTGCCTGACGGCATGCACCGTTAAAAAATCTACTCCTGAATCTGCTGCGCAGCGAACGGCGTCCCTGACCGTTTCTCCTATGTCAAAAAATTTCAGGTCGAGAAAAACCTTTTTCCCCTTTTTGAGAAGATATGAAATAAAATCAGGACCTGCAGACGTATGAAGGATAATGCCGACTTTAAAAAAATCTACGGTTCCGTCGAGTTCCCCGACAAATTTCTCTGCTTCGTACCTGGATGGGGCATCCAGTGCGAAAATCAAGCGTTCTTTCGGGTCCGTTCCAATTTTTTTATCCGCCAAGTTTTTCACTCCATACCCTGATGAAATTTTCAAGGGACCTGTCGTATGTTTTTTCTGCTTCCGGAGGGAAAAGGCATCCGGGAAGTTCTTTCTGCTTCCAGTGGGAGCTGATACATTCGCAACATATGCCTCTTTTCCCGCAGGACGCGTATGTGCACCCGCAGGTTTCTTCGTTCCTTTTTTTATTAAGGCAATCCGCCATGCAAACACCTCTCGATTTTTGTTATTTCATGCCGGCTATAAACTCTGCTGCCGACCGGGGATCCATCCCCTCTTTTTCGAAAAGGTAATCGGGTTCTCCTGAACTTCCATATTCCGTCACTCCCAGCCTGCTGAACCTACCGGCGTATTTTTTCTTCAGAAGGTAGAAACTTACCGTGGCTCCGAGCCCGGTGTCTACGTGGTGGTCTTCCATGGTGACAATCAGTCCCGTGGAGAGAGCTTTTTCCATTACCGGCTCATCTACCTCGAGAGGGCAGCTCATGTTTATGACTCCTACGTCGAGGCCTTTATCTTTCAGCAGCCCGGCGGCCTGGACAGCTCTTGGAACCATGCACCCCATTGCCACGATATATCCCTGTGAACCTTCAATTAACAGGTCTGCCTTGCCGTATTCGAACCTGTATGTTTCGTCGAAGTATACCGACCCGTCGGGCTTTGTGAGGACGGGGACCTTGGACCTTCCCATTCCTACGAACCAGTTGCCCGGTTTTTGCGCGACGTACCGTATTGCCCTGTCTGTCTGGTTGGGGTCTCCTGGAATGATTATCCTGAAGCCGAAAAGGTTTCTCAAGGTTCCCACGTAATCAATGCACTGATGAGTTTTGCCGTCTTCTCCGACATCCAGCCCTATGTGGGTGCAGACAAGTTTAAGGTTGGTGTAATTCTGGTCGTTTAGCCTTGCCTGGTTGAAGGTTTCATCCACTCCGAAAACGCCGAAATCCGAGAAGAAGCTGACGACATTGTCCGTTGATATGGCACCTGCCATTGTAGCGGCATTATGTTCCTGAACTCCGACCTGGAAAAACCTTTCAGGAAAATCCTTTTGGAATAAATCAGTTTTGACAGAGGTTGCAAGGTCGCAGTCAAAAACGGCAATCGGGTATTCGCTGTTTTCCGCGTTTGCCCTGGCTATTTCCAGCAGAGCTTTCCCGTAAGCGCTCCGGTTATCCGTTTTCTCGCCGCTCTTGTATAAAACAGGGGTGCCTTCTTTTACCTCGGGAGTAAAAGAAAACTTCCTTTCCGGATATGACTGCTTTTCTTTTCGCAGTTCTGCATACCTGTCGAGAACGGGGTCCAGCCCGAGCTCGGACATGGCCTTGTTGTAAGATTCTCTGTCGAGGGTTTTGCCGTGGTACTTGTATTCGTTTTCCATGAAGGAGACGCCTTTCCCCAGGACCGTATGGGCAATAACGCAAACGGGCCGGGGCGCCTCGACGGCCTCTTTTACGGCTCTATACAATTCCGCAAAGTCGTGCCCGTCGACTTGAATCGTTTCCCATCCGTCCGAAGCGTAGTTTTCGCATATCCTGCAGGGCATGATATCGTCGGTTTTTCCGCTTATCTGTATCCTGTTATAATCGATTATGGCGGTAAGGTTGTTTATTCCGTATTTGCTTGCAAACCTTCTCGCTTCGGCTACCTGTCCTTTAGTGTTTTCCCCGTCGCTCATGAGAACAAATATATGGGAATCCCTTTTATGAAGCCTGTCTCCGAGAGCAAAACCGCATCCGGCAGAAAGACCCTGTCCCAGGTTTCCCGTTCCCCACTCGACGCCCGGAACTTTTCTGACCACGTGGCCTTCAAAGATGCTTCCCGAGAGCCTGAAAGTTGATACCGCCAAATCTATGTCGAAAAACCCCAGCCTGCCCATAGATGCATAAACAGCAGGCGAGGTATGTCCGTGGCTGACAACGATTTTATCCCTTGAAGGGTCGTCTACCCTCTCCGGGGAAACGTTTGCATGGGAAAATACGGTAAGGCATATGTCGATAGAAGACATCGACCCGCCGGGATGGCCTGAATTTGCCAGGCTTGTCATTGTCAGTATGTCTCCCTTGCACTTCCTGCTCAATTCTTCCAGTTTTTCTATGTCCTTTCTCTCAAGCTCTTTTTTCTCAAATCTTCCCATTTTGTATTCTCCTGAATTTTCTTATCCTCCGCATTTTGCAAGGAGCGCTTCCCACCGCCTGTCGACTTCTTCCTGTATGCTTTCGAGAAGTCCCTGGTTTGCAGGCTTTAAAAGGTGGTCAAACCTTCTTTGAAGTTTAAACCATTCAGCAACAGGTTTTTTCTCTCGCGGCTTGTAGCTCAGCTTGTATTTCCCTTCCACTACCTCGTACAGGGGCCAGATGCACGTATCGGCGGCAATCCTTGAGATTTCCATTGTCAGTTCAGGTTCGTGAGGCCACCCGAGCCGGCAGGGAGTAAGAACGTCAATATAGGCAAACCCGTCGGCGGATACAGCTTTTTCAACCTTGGATGTGAGGTCGTTCCATTTGCCGGGAATGGAAGTTGCGACATAAGGGATATTGTGGGCCACCATTATGGAAGCCATATCTTTCTGAAATTGTATTTTCCCGGGTATGACCTTTCCCATGGGAGAAGTGCTTGTGCTTGCGGCTTTCGGGGTTGCCGAAGAGCGCTGTATGCCGGTATTCATGTAAGCCTGGTTGTTGCAGCAGACATATAGTATATTGTGCCCTCTTTCAGCCGCGCCCGAGAGAGACTGGAGGCCTATGTCATAGGTTCCCCCGTCTCCGCCGAAAGCCAGAAAGACCGTATCCCTGTCAATCTTGCCCTGTTTCCGCAGGGAAGTATATGCAGCCTCAACCCCGCTTATGGTTGCGGCGGCATTTTCAAAGGCAGAGTGTATCCATGGTATGTTCCACGAAGAATAAGGAAATATGGTGCTTGCCACTTCCAGGCATCCCGTTGCATTACAGGCGATAAGAGGCTTATCTATTGCAAGTGTTACCATTCTTGCCACTATGCCCTCTCCGCAGCCCGCGCACAACCTGTGTCCCGATAAAAATCTTTCATCTCTTTTTGCAAGTTGTTTTAAACTCGGCATTTTCTCCTCCTTTACTGCTGACGCTTCTTTTATGAACTATCAGGGTAAGGAATGAATTTTTACTCTCTCACTCCGATGTATTTAAGTGTATATTCTTTTTTCCCTTTCTCTGCTATTTGGAAAAGCTCTCCGTACACGTGCCCGATATCTTCCAGCTTAACGTCCCTTCCTCCGAGCCCGTATATATAGTCAACAATCTCGGGTTTTCGGGGAGAGTCGAAAAGTGCTGCGCATATTTCAGGATATAGCGGACCTGAAGAGGCGCTCATGCCGTCAGCCCTGTCCATGATGCCGAGAGCCTTTATTCCCGAAAGCGCTTCGGCCAGCAATTCCGCAGGGAATGGCCTGTAAACTCTAAGTTTCAGGAGGCCTGCTTTTTTGCCGTCCTTTCTCAGCCTGTCGACAACCTCTTTTGCCGTACCCGCGGTTGAACCGAGAACGATAATTGCAACGTCCGCGTCTTCCAGCCGGTATTCTTCAAAAAACCCGTATTCCCGTCCGAACTTTTCGCCAAACTCCTTTCCTATTTCAGGAATAACCTTTAACGCGTTGAACATCCCTTCCGCAGACTGCCTTTTATGTTCGAAATAGTAGTCCTGGAGGTCAAGGGCTCCGAGGGTTATGGGCTTGTTTTCCTGCAGGCTCTTGATAAGATTTGCTCTCTCGGGAGGTTCCTGTATGAACGCGCGCACATCTTCGTCGGTTATCATTTCCATGGTTTCAAGGCAATGGCTGAGGATAAAACCGTCGGTTGTTGCCATTATCGGAAGTTTTACATCGGGGTGTTCCGCTATCCTTACAGCCTGGATAATATTGTCGTATGCCTCCTGGACATTTTCAGAAAAAAGCTGTATCCACCCCGAATCCCTTGCCCCGAAAGTATCCGAGTGGTCGCAGTGGATATTAATCGGGGAAGATAAGGCCCTGTTTACTACGGGCATGATGATGGGAAGCCTCAAACCTGAAGCGACATAAAGCATTTCCCACATGAGCGCAAGCCCCTGGGACGAGGTGCCTGTCATTGCCCTTATGCCTGCAGCGCTTGCTCCTATGCAGGCGCTCATGGCGCTGTGTTCGCTTTCTACCGCAACAAATTCTGTTTTTACCAAACCGTCGGCGACAAACTGGGAAAATATCTGTACAATCTCTGTTGCCGGGGTTATCGGGTAAGCGGCTACAACGTCAGGATTTATCTGGCGCATAGCCTCTGCAAAAGCTTCATTCCCTGTCTTGGCTACTTTCATGGTTTGCTCCCTTTTCCATTTTATCTTTTAACTTGTCAAGGTCTATCTTTAGATTTTCAAGGGTTGATATTATGCTTTCTATCTTTTCGGAACTTGATTCAACATCTTTGACTATAAACCGGTAAGAGCCGATTTCCGACTCAAGCTCTGAAATCCTGACTTTCTGTTGAGCTTTCTCTTTTTCTGAAACGGCATGTTTTACTGCAAAAGCCACCCAGCCTGATATGACGAGTACCAGAACCACCCACCTCATAGCTTTTTTCATTTTTTCTCCCCCTGTTCGTTTACCATCTCTATGGCATCTTTGGGACATTCGTAAGCGCATATGCCGCAGCCTTTGCAATAATCATAATTGAAGCTTTCGAATTTTCCCGTTTCCTTGTTCACGTTTACAGCTCCGTCGGGGCAGGCTATCCAGCAAAAAAGGCAGTGTATGCACTTTTCCGGGATATGCAAAGGTTTTGCCGTTCTCCAGTTGCCTGTCTTAAATTTAAGAGAAGAACCTCCTTCGAGAACATCTCCCTCGGGAAGCTCTTTCCATCCAGCTTTTTTCTCTTCCATAATGTATTCTCCTTTCCCCTTTCTCAACTCTTTTATGATCCCTTTACTTCGTTATGCGCCCTTTTGATTGCTTCGATATTGCCTTCTATCACTTCGGGCCGGTTCCTGAACTTGACCTCCAGCTTCTTTTTCGTATCTTCGAGCAGCGCATCAAGTTGAAGTATCCCGGTCGTTTTCACGAGCGCGCCTATCATGGGAGTATTGGGTATGTTTCTGCCGATGCTTTCCTGTGAAATGGCCGATGCGTCGACCGTGTAAACTTTCCCCGTGAAACCGAGTTTATCCTTCATCTCTTCGGGCGACAGAGGTGTATTGATAATCATCATGCCCTTTTCAGGGTCGAGTCCCCTGGTGACATCAACCTGGCCTACGAGGGTTACATCGAGAACGAGCACAACATCGGGATTTTCAATGCCTGAATGAAGCTTGATAGGATTAGAGCAGATTCTGTTAAAAGACTGGACGGGCGCACCCATCCTTTCAGGTCCGTATTCAGGGAAGGCCTGTATATACTTGCCGGTTGCCAGTGCAGCTTCCCCGAAAAGCAGGGCGGCGGTTTTGGCTCCCTGTCCCCCCCGTCCGTGCCATCTTATTTCAAACATCTCTTCCATTTTAATCTCCTGTTTTTCTTGGTTACTTCCGGCGGTTAAGAATTAAGATTGCCTCTATATGAGTGACGCCCTTTGCAGTAAAAAACCATAAAAGCCTTTACGGTTATTATCTCCAGCAGAGCTACAAAGTATAATATAGCGGCCAGCAGCAAAAACCCTGTATCATTATACACCCTGAGCAGAAAAAATGCAAAAATCCATGGAGGCAGAAACAGAAGCGATAAAAGGAGGACCTGGGGCAGGGTTCTTCGCGTAAAAAGAATGCTTTCTTTGACTGCCGGCATTACGGGAAAATCTTCAAAAATAATAAGGACAGGGGTAAAAAGGGTAAGGGCTAGAATATAGGCGGGAAAGGCGAGCCATACTACGGTTATGGCCATAACGGTCCCCGCTTTAAACGGAGAGGAGGTGTTTACCATCTCAATCATGCCGAGGGCAAACCCCATGCAAAGCAAGACGGCCAAACCTGCCAGGGCCTTGTAAAGGAGAATCCTGGCGAAAAAATATTTTCCCTTCCGGAGTATTCCGACGGGACTAAAACGGCCTTTTATTATAGAGTCCTTCATCCCGCAGTAAACGGCAGTTGTTACGTAATTTTCCGCCAGCAGGAAAAAGAAGTAAAGGAGAAGGAATGCATTCCCGCCGAGCACGGTTGCAGAGAGGGAGACGTGGGAAACGGCAAGGTATAAAAAGACGCCAAGAGAAAGAATAAGCTCGTTCTTTTTGAAAATCATTCCCTTTTTCAATGCTTCGGCGGCTGAATTCTTCATTTTTTCATGTAATCAGATATCCACTGGATTACCTTGTCCGCAGCGACATCCGTCAACCTGTTTTCCTTTCTTGCCTTTATCTCGACCTTGCCTTCTGCACTTTTTTTGCCTATAACCACCCGGAGAGGAATGCCTGAAAGGTCAGCATCGGCAAATTTAGACCCGGTGCTCTCGCTTCTGTCATCCATGAGGACTTCCATGTTTCTGTCTGCCATATCCCTGTATATCTTTTCCGCCATTTCCGTTATCTGCGTGTTTTCAAGGTTGGCCGGTAGTATCAAAACCTTGAAAGGTGCTATCGACATGGGCCAGATGATGCCTTTTTCGTCGTTGTTGCCTTCGATTGCGGCAGCCACTATCCTGCTTACCCCTATTCCGTAACAACCCATCACCAGGGGCTTTGACTCGCCGTTTTTATCTAGGAAAAAGGCCTTCATTGATTCGCTGTACTGGGTTCCAAGCTTGAATATGTGGCCGATTTCCAGTTCCGGGCATTCTCCTTTTGCTACGAATTCTTCGGAAAACTTGCCGCCTATAACGCCTGAGTCGGCCTGTTCTATAGAAAAATTTAAACCGCATTCGGAAAAAATATTTTTGTAGGCTTCTTTCATTTTAAGGTAAGACGCGTCAAGCCCCTTTTCGTCTATATCGAAACTGTAGGCATCCTTCATAAGGAACTCTCTTGACCGGATGATGCCGAAGCGCGGTCTCATCTCGTCCCGGAACTTTGTCTGTATCTGGTAAAGAATCACGGGGAGCTGTTTCCAGGAATTAAAGTTTTTTCTTGCTATGTCGGTGATGACCTCTTCATGGGTGGGGCCGAAAAGCATGACCCTTTTATGCCTGTCCGTAAACCTTATCATTTCTTCTCCCATCTTGTCCAGCCTTCCGCTTTCTTTCCACAATGCAGAAGGCTGCAGCGCGGGCATGAGGAGTTCAACGCATCCGGCCCGGTTCATCCAGGCTCTTACGATATTTTCAACTTTTCTCAACACGCTGTATCCGGCGGGAAGGTATGTGTAAACGCCCGAAGACAGCTTGTCTATGAGACCGGCCCTTGCCATAAGCTTGTGGCTTACAGTTTCGGCGTCCCTGGGCGCTTCTTTTGACGTTGGCATGAAATATTTGCTCCATCTCATTTTTTTCTCCTCTCTTTAGCATTTGCTCAAGGCTGCCTGCAAAAATGTTTTGCGGGATATATCTTTTTTAGGATACAATCCCAGGGCTTTTCTTGCAAGTTTTTTTGACAGGACCGCCCAAACGCCTTCCTCTTTTCCTGTTGCGCAAAAAACGTAATTGTTTTATACTTTCCGTAAAGAGGCATTATCCCGGTTTTCCCCGGAAAACCTTTACTATCATAACAAACGGAGGATTTAATGGAAAAGGTAAATCAAGCACATTGGGATGCGGCGCTTGCGGCGTTAAAGCCGTCGAAGAAAGAACTTGAGCACGGGTTGGGCCTTCACGTGGAATCAATAGTTTGCGAACCCTACGGTTTTTCTCCCCTGGCAGAAGTATCCACGTCAAAAGTAAAGAAACTTGCCGAAGAAAAAGCTTCTTCCCTTGAGGTGAGGAAATACGTGTCCGAAATGAGAACGTTGAACTGTATCCTCGATAACGAAGAATGGGAGGAATACAAAAGGGCGTTCGACCAGTCTGGCATTACCTGCATCTTCCAGAATGCGGGCGAGGAAATACAGGACCCCCTGTGCATACTGGAAAGGCTGTCAAGGTATACCCTGGTGACGGACATGAAGAGCAAATTTGTTTTCAAGGCCGTTGTTCCGGAGGATATCGAAAGGGCAAAAAAAGAGAATAAGCATTGCCTCTACCTGATGTCCAACGGTGTGCCTCTCGTGCAGAGATGGTATTCGGCGGAAGGTGAACTCCACCTGCTGAAGCTCTTTTTTATGCTCGGGGTAAGGATGATGCACCTTACCTACAACAGGAGGAACATGATAGGCGACGGTTGCGGAGAGAAATCTGATGCAGGATTGAGCGATTTCGGCAGGATGGTGGTGAGGGAGATGAACCGTATCGGTATCATGGTGGACATAGCCCATTCGGGAGAACAAACCGGGCTTGATGCGGTAAAAGAATCTTCCAGGCCTGTCGTGGCAAGCCACTCCGCCTGTTCTTCCCTGAACAAAACCTGCCGCTGTAAAAGCGACAGGGTTATAAAAGCTGTTGCAGACAGCGGAGGCTATGTAGGGATATGCGCCATACAAAGGTTCATAGGTGGCGGAGGAGGAATAAAAGACGTGCTCAACCATATAGACCATGTTTCTAAAAAATTCGGGCCGGATTATGTTGCGATAGGAACCGACATAGGCTATCTTTCAAGACTTACAAGCAGCAGGGATAAGACCGGCTACCCTGCAATGCAGGGGCGGCGTCCCATGTGGGAAAAACTCTGGCCCAGGGAAGAAGTTTCTTCGGCGACCCTGAAAAGATTTGAAAAAAACGCCCCCACGCTCTCCTGGACCAACTGGCCTTTATTTACGGTGGGGCTTGTTCAGAGGGGTTATTCCGATGCCGATATACGCAAGATTATCGGCGGCAACGTAGTGCGCACCGCAAAAGAGGTTATAAAAGGGAGCGCTTTTTTACCTCCCGATGTTGAAAGATAACAAGCAAGAGGTGATAATATGAAGGCTCTCGTGAAGAAGAAGGCCGAGCCCGGGCTCTGGCTTGAAGAGGTTCCTGTCCCGAAACCGGGTATCAACGACGTGTTGATAAAGATAAAAAAAACGGCTATATGCGGTACCGATATCCATATCTACCGGTGGGATGCATGGGCCCAAAAACATATACCCGTACCCATGGTAACAGGCCATGAGTTCGCGGGAGTGGTTGCAGAGGTGGGCAGCAACGTAACAGATTTCAAGAAGGGAGACATAGTCAGCGGAGAAGGCCACCTTGTGTGCGGCAGGTGCCGCAACTGCCTGGCCGGCCGCCGCCACCTGTGCCAAAATACCATGGGAATAGGGGTGAACCGTCCTGGTGCTTTTGCAGAGTATCTTTGTATCCCCGTGACGAATGTGTGGTATGCCGGTTCGGCCATCCCCCTGGAAATAATTGCCGTCTTCGACCCGCTCGGGAACGCCGCACATTCCGCTCTTTCCTTTGACGTTCTTGGGGAAGACGTGCTGATTACGGGCGCAGGCCCCATAGGTATCATGGCAGCTGCTATAGTGAGGCACGCAGGCGCAAGGCACGTAGTAATAACCGATATCAATGCTTACCGGCTTGAGCTTGCCCGCAAAGCAGGTGCATCCATGGTTCTCGATGTAAGAACCGAAACCATAGAGGCCGCTCAGAAATCACTCGGGATGAAGGAAGGTTTTGACGTGGGACTTGAGATGTCCGGCAGCGCTTCGGCCCTGCAGGGGATGCTTTCCAATATGTGCCACGGAGGCAAGATAGCGCTTCTGGGGATACTGGAGCCTGGAACCCTGATAGACTGGGAGACGGTTATTTTTAACGGGCTGACCATAAAGGGCATTTACGGAAGGGAAATGTATGAGACCTGGTATAAGGTAACTTCAATGTTGCAGACAGGCCTTGATATATCAGCGGTCATAACCCACAGGTTCCATTTTACCGAATACAAGAAAGCTTTTGAAATTATGGGAGCGGGCAATTCGGGCAAAATTATAATGGAGTGGTCTTAAGAAAAAACTGATGAAAGGAGGCGGTTTCATGTACGGAGGAATTAAAAAACATTTTTCGGTCGAGCTCGAGGAAATCAGAAAGAGCGGTCTCTTTAAAGAGGAGCGCGTTATCAAGAGTCCCCAGGGCGTAAAAATACTTGCCGGGGAAAACGGAAAGAAAGTTCTTAATATGTGCGCGAATAATTACCTCGGCCTTTCTGCCCATCCGGAGATAATCAAGGCTGCACACGAAGGGCTGGATAAGTGGGGTTACGGGCTTTCCTCTGTCAGGTTTATCTGCGGCACCCAGCAGCTGCATAAGAATCTCGAGTCAAAAATTACCAATTTTCTGGGCACGGAGGATACCATTCTCTATTCTTCCTGTTTTGACGCCAACGGAGGACTTTTCGAGACGCTTCTTTCAAGCGAGGACGTGGTAATAAGCGATGAGCTGAACCATGCCAGCATTATAGATGGCATAAGGCTGTGCAAAGCCCGGCGGCTCCGGTTTAAAAACGGTGACATGGAAGACCTTGAAAACAGGCTGAAAGAGGCAAAAGGCGCAAGGTTCAGGCTTATTGCCACCGACGGGGTTTTTTCCATGGACGGAA
>Ga0272443_10004388_pt1 | contig 15409 bp, 11 predicted proteins | sample SSMAcet12_FD_193581 | JGI IMG/M metagenome (GOLD analysis project Ga0272443, IMG submission 193581) | Marine sediment archaeal communities from Little Sippewissett salt marsh, Falmouth, MA, United States - SSM-Acet-12 | ecosystem: Environmental > Aquatic > Marine > Wetlands > Sediment ...
CATGACCAGCGCGGGTGAAATCTTTTTCCCCGTCTCCTGCCTGACCGTGGTCATCCTCTGACTGAAGCAGTTATAACCCTTGTCCCGCACCTTTATAAGAGGGGTCTTCATTATGTCGGTCATGAGCCCTATGTCAAAATCCACAAGCAGGCTGGTATGAAATAGGAGCGCCTTGTCAGTCTCATGGGAGGCGGAAAGGCCCGCGATCTTTTTTCCGTTTACCTCCAGGTCGTTTTTCGGCCGGAAAATGGAGGATATTCCGAGTCTTTGAAGCGCCCCCTTGAGCACAAGGGATAGAGATTTAAAGACCCCGCCCACGCCTTTTTTCAGTCCCGGATAGTCAACGTTTATTCCGAGACCGAGCGCGACCACTTCAGGACCCATGATGACCGTGCCGCCGCCCGTGCTTCTCCTGTTGTACTCGATCCCGCGCGCCTTGCACCGGTCGAGTCTCAGGGCCGCGTCCATGTCCTGGTATTTACCCACGATGGCGGAGGGCGCAAAGGTGTAGAGATGAAGAACGGGAGGGGAGCCGTTTTGCGCGACGGACCTTGGAAGGGTGTCGTCGACGGCAAGCCCCTGCGCCGTGGAGAGGTTGTTTTCAAGGTCTATGAACAGTCGCCAGGGCTCGGGCATAGGGATATCCGCTTACTCCTTGGCCTTTTCCTCTTCAGCGACCTTTATTTCCGATTCGATGAACTCGACAAGGGCATCCCCCTGCATGAGATTTTTGAGCTCTTCATCCAGATTTTCAGCCTCTATCATGAGTATCCAGCCTGCCCCGTAAGGGTCTGAATTGATAAAGCTTGTGTCCTCTTCGATCTCCTCGTTTATCTCCGTGATTTCTCCCGAGACAGGGGAAACCAGCTTCCCGATCCATTTCCTTGACTGGATCTTGCCGCACACCTCTCCCTGCTCCACTTCCTCTTCCTCCTCGGGAAGATCCACGAACACAATGTCTCCAGCCTCTTTTTGAAAGAAATCATCCATACCCACCGTTACGGTTGTCCCATCGACCCTGGCCCAGCTGTGATCCTTGTTGTAATAGAGTTCGTCAGGCATGTTGTAACCTTTGATGTCGGCCATTTTTCACCTCCCTTTTGAATCTGACCGGCCGGGGCCGGTTCTGGATGATAAAGAATAAAAACGGGTTAGGCGATGCTACCGGAAGAAAAATCCTTTACTCACTGATCTGATTTGATTAAGCGCGAGTGCTTGAAACGGCTGCTGAAATCCTGAAGCTGTTGCTGTGCATCAATTAGTGCCGATCCGGGGATCATTTCCGGATGCAGCTTTCAGCCCCGCCACATTCACGGCGGGCAAGCGTCAGCCATCGGCAGGTAGCCGATAAGCTGATATTCCAGGTGTCTGACGGCTGAGAGCTGATAGCATGAGTCCATAAATCTTAATCTATGAATGAACACTGTTTAGCAGTTATCGGACACTGAATCAAGGATTATCCCTGTCTGAATCTTTCCTTAACCGCCCTTGCATGCATGGGAAGACCTTCGGCCTCTGCAAGGGTTACGACCGTGTCCTTGAGTGAATCGAGGCCTTCCCTGCTTAGATATTGAAAAGTCGGTTTTTTCAGGAAGTCATCCACGGAAAGCCCGGAAAACATCCTGGCGCATTGCCCGGTGGGGAGCACATGATTCGTGCCGGAGGCGTAATCTCCCACAGGCACGGGCGCGTAGCGGCCCATAAATATGGACCCTGCGTGTCTTATCCTGTTAAGGGTGATAAACGGGTCCTCCGTGATTATCTCCAGATGCTCGGGTGCGTATTCATTCGTGAACCTGATCGCTTCATCCAGGTCTTGCGCTATGAGAACGGCGGAATGTCCCCTTACCGCAGATTCCATGATCTCCTTTCTGGGCAGGGTGTCAAATTCTTCCTCTATTATCCGGCAGACCTTTTCAGCTATGTTTTGATCCGTGGTCACGATTACCGCGGCCGAGTCGGGATCGTGCTCGGTCTGGGAGAGAAAATCGAACGCGATTAGCCTGGGATCTCCTGTTTGATCACAGAGTATGAGAGACTCACTCGGGCCTGCCGGTGAGTCTATATCCACTTCACCGTAAACGATCATCTTAGCCGCGGTCACATATTTGTTTCCCGGGCCAACTATCTTATCGACCTTTTGTACGGTATCAGTTCCATAGGCAAGGGCCGCGATACCCCAGGGGCCTCCAACCTTGTAAAGCCTGTGACATCCCGCGATGTCGGCCGCAACGAGTGTGGCCGGGGGAACGATCATCCCCTTTCTCGGCGGGGTCGTGGCGAATATCTCTTTTACCCCTGCCGCAATCGCGGGCAGAATGGTCATCAATATGGTGCTCGGATAGACGGCCCTTCCCCCCGGTATGTAGCAGCCGACTCGGTCAAGGGGCCTGGTTATCCTCCCTGCGAGAACGCCCGGGCAGAGCTCCATGCTCCACATGTCCCTTTCAAGCTGTGCCTCATGAAAACGCCTTATATTGTCTGCGGCCTTTTTGAGGGCGTCGACCACTTCGGTATCCACCCGGTCGTAGGCCCTTATGATCTCCTCATCCGTTACCACCATCTCATCCGGTTCCACCTTGTCCTTGTACTCAAGACAGGAATCAAGGAGCGCGGCATCTCCCCTTTTTCTTACATCCTCCACGATCCCTTTCATATCTTCATAGATAGATGTAAGCTCTTCCATGGATCTTCTCATGATCGAGGCCCTTCTTTCAGGGCCCAGCCGGTCTATCCTTTCAGGTATAATCTTCATCTTTTTCTAATCCTCCATCTTTCCGGTTTTTCCGGTCCTGAGATAATCCCTTAGGGCCTCTTCAGTGCTCTTAAAGGCAAGATCAGCCCATGGTATGTTTTCCAGGCTGAAGACGGCCGCTTCAAGGGTTTCGTCGCAGGCCGAAAGCTCCCCTGAAACAGGGAGTGCCACATATACTATAACGACAGGAATGCTTCCAGTGTAGGAATACACGCCAAGCGGCCTGTCTATTGTGCATCTTAAGCCGCATTCCTCTTCTGTTTCACGCAGGGCCGCGTTTTCCACCTTTTCGCCCCGCTCCACGTAGCCTCCCGGCATGACCCATTTGCCCTTCTGAGGATTGATCCCCCTTTTGAGCAGGACAATCCCGTCCGGCATTTCAACGACCGAACAGGCCACTACCTTAGGGTCCTGATAAAAGATAAACCCGCAATCAGGGCAATTAAGCCTGGCAGGTTCGTTTTCCTTTAATAGCTCATGCCTGAGACTGCCGCCGCACACAGGGCAGAAGCTCAGCTTTAACTGATCGTGAAAGTGGCCCATCTGATTTTTCCTTTTGAGAATTCAAGACAAAAAAATGTCAAAGTCTTTTATTATGCGGTTCTTCATGGAAAACCCGGCACTTTTGAACCAGGTCGGAAAATACGGCCGGCTAATCCGGAGGCGCCTTCATCTGAAGCATATGGGTAAATCTCCTGATGGAGCAGCCGTCGGTAAGCCATATGAAATCGGCGATTTGGACTTTTAACGCCTCTTTTCCCCGGATGGGAAAGGGCATGACCGTGGCGTAATCCGACGGGTATCTTTTCGCGGTTCTTGAAGGGATTCCGAACCTGTTGATTATGTGCCCGTTTCCGGTAATTACTATGATCCTTTCGCACCCTTTCACAAGCAGCCGGGCGATGTTTTCAGCCATGGTATCTTCCCATACGCACTGGGCCTGATAGAAATACTCGAAGTTTTCAAGTCCCTTGTGATCATGTTTTCCGAATATAGACTTCAGATATGCGCGATGATCTTTATCCTTAAGGTCGATGTGCCAGGCAAGCCGTTTTCTTTCCTGTGGCTCCAGGCCTTCAAGACCTTTTCTTGCGACCTTTTTCACTATCTTTGCCGGGGCGTTTACGGCAAAAAGCCCTCCCCGGTTTTCCTTAACCGCAAGGATCAGAGGCCTGTAGAGGCTGTAGTCGAATCTCCATGTACGGTACCAGTCGGATTCCCTTAAAAACTCTTCCTCGTGAGTGGTTCCTTCAAGGTAACGGTCTATGGCATCCTGCTGATCGCCTTCAAAGGATTCCATGGCAACGCAGATGCGGCCCTTATGAGCTGAAAAAAGAGACTGAAGCAGCTGCGTCTGGATAAGGTGGTGCTCGGGGTTGCTGTGCGTTTCACCTATAAATACAAGCCTTTTCTCCGAAAGCCTTGATATAAGCTCATCAAAGGTAATTTTCCCGCCGGTGGATGTATCGATAATCTGTCCGGCAAAAAAATGGGCATCAGACCCTTCAAGGGTGGCAACAGGGGGCATTTTAGGCCTCCCGGCGGTGCAGCCTCCTGAAATTACCAACAGCAGGAAAAAGAGGCATAACAGACCGGCACTTTTTTTCATGGTAAAGCTCCGCGATTTTCTTTCGGACATTGGCCTTGACTGGTGTAATGACTATCATTTACCCTTACCGGATGCAAGCCTCCCTTTTTATGGCACAAAATGAAGGATAAAAGAAAGATGAAAAAATCGGAGAGCACGTTTGAAGCGATCGGCGCGTATCCCAAGGAATTCATCCTCAACGACGGCACAGGCGTGACCATAAGGCCGCTTGATGATGGCGACAGGGATGCGCTTGCGGCCATGTTCAAAAGATTTTCAGAAGAGGATCTGTGGTTCCTCAATCACGACCTTTCCGATCCCGCGCTCATAGGCAGATGGTTGAGGCATCTGGATCCAAAGAGGATAATATCTCTTGTAGCAATTCTGGAAGGAAGAATAATAGCAAATGCCGCCATGATGATGAAACGCTACGGCGCCAGGAGCCACATAGGAAAGATAAGGATAGCGGTTGATCCTTTATTCAGGGGGAAAAGACTCGCCACATGGCTGCTCCTGGATCTGGTCAATCTCGGTATGTCCCTGGGGCTCGGAAGGCTCGTTATGAGGCTCGTTTCCGACAGGGACGACTCGATAATAAAGGCGGTTCAAAAACTGGGTTTTACTGAAGAGGCGAACCTGGAGGACTATGTCCTTGACAGTGATGGGAATCCCCACGACCTGGTGATAATGACCAAGACTCTGCCGCAGGTGTGATGACATGGAAACGGAGGTACAGGGACGGTTGAGGATCGAACCGGGCCATCTGCGAAGGCAGCTTCCCGATCTTCCCGGGGTGTATCTTTTCAAGGATCCCGGGGCTCGCCCCATATATGTGGGAAAGGCCAAAAATCTAAAAAAGAGGGTCCTTTCCTATTTCAGATCCGCGTCGGAGATTCCGGATAAGACCTCCATTATGCTTGAAAGGGCCGCTTCTCTTGATTTTATCGTGACATCCACCGAGCAGGAGGCCTTCATCCTTGAGAGCAACCTGATAAAGAGGCATATGCCCCGCTACAATGTCGTCTTAAGGGACGATAAGAGATACCCCTGCCTGCGGCTCAGCATAAATGAACCATATCCCAGACTGAGCATAGTGAGAAAGATCAAAAAGGACGGATCACTCTACTTCGGACCGTTTTCATCGGCCTATGCCGTGAGAAACACGGTTAAGCTGGTGGACAGGGTGTTTCAGCTGAGAAAATGCAAAGGGGGCAGGCTCCCGAAGATGTCCAGACCCTGCCTCAATTACCAGATGGGACGCTGCCTGGGACCATGCGCCAACCATGTCCCTTTCCCGCAGTACAGGGGTATAGTGACACGGGTGAGGTTGTTTCTTGAAGGCAGGAACAGGGAACTCATAGCCGGATTGAAAAAAGACATGGAAGATGCCTCAAGGCGTATGGATTTCGAAAAGGCGGCCCAGCTGAGGGATCAGATAAGGTCGATAGACAGGGTGGTGGAGCGTCAGCATGTCGTTTCAAAGCGCCTTGAGGATCTTGATGTCATAGGAATCAAGCGAAAAGGTCAATTAAACCAGGTTGTCGTATTGTTTGTGCGCAAGGGCCAGCTCCTGGGGAGCAGGAACTTTCTTTTCAGGGATGAAGACGCCGGGAAGGGCGAAGTCCTGGAGGCATTTGTCAAGCAGTTTTACAGGGTCGATTCATTTATCCCCGGACAGATACTTCTGTCGGACAAAATCGAAGACCTTGATTCCATAAAGGGATATTTGAGCGGGGTGGCCTCAAAAAGGGTGGAGATAACAGTGCCCCTTAGGGGCGAAAAACTCAACATGGTGAAGATGGCCCTTGTAAACGCGGAAGAGGTCCTTGCAGGCCACGAGGATGAGAAGATGATCGATCTGACGGAGTCTGTCGGATCGGTACTGAGGCTGAAATCAAGGCCAAGGACAATAGAGGGCTTTGATATATCGAACCTCTACGGCGGCATGGCCGTGGGCACGGTGGTCTCTTTTGTGGAGGGCCTTCCCCATAAGGCGGGATACAGGAATTACAGGATAAGGGGCGTTGAGGGCATCAATGACTATGCCATGATGAAGGAGCTTGTGGAAAGAAGGCTTTCAAGGAGCCCTCTTCCCGACCTTTTCCTGATTGACGGCGGGAAAGGGCACCTTGCCACTGTAAAGAGGGTTCTCGATACCGTGGCGGACCGTGCGCCGCAGGTGATATCGATTGCAAAGGCTGATAAGGAAAAAGAGGGATCAACAGACAGGATTTTCCTTCCCGGCAGGAAAAACCCTGTAAGGCTTGCCTCTGATCATCCGGTGCTTCTCCTCATGATGAGGATACGGGATGAGGCTCACAGAAGGGCGATTTCCTACCACAGAAGGCTGATGCGGAAGCAGTTGACCGAGTCTGATCTTGACCGTATCCCCGGCATAGGCAGGAAGAGAAAGCGACTATTGCTTAATTATTTCAAGGATATAAACGCAATCAGCCATGCGGGACTGGATGAACTGATCAAGGTCCCCGGCATCAGCCGCGGCATGGCTGAAGGAATTCTTGGATATCTGTCAGGTCAGGGTAAAATCGAGCGGGTTGACACCCGGTGATTCATTGTGGTAAGAAATTTTTCCAGGATTATTAATCGTTGTCAATACCCTCAGCAAGGGGTCGCTTTGGCGCCAAAAAAGATCACAATAATACTGATTCCTGAAGGCACGAAAAAGATCAGGCAGATAAGGCTTCCACGGGTCCTGCCGCTGCTCTTGATCCTGGCCCTGATTGCCTCCTTTTCCTATTTCTTCTGTACTCTCCGTGATTACAGGGATATAAAATGCCGGATCCCCAGGCTGGCGATACTTGAAGATGAAAACAGGCACAAGCAGGATCAGATTGCGCACCTTACCGAGAGGATAAACAGCCTTGCCCGGCAGGTTGGCGATCTTAATGATTTCGACCATAGACTCAGGACTATGGTAAACCTTGAAAAAGAGGACATGGAAGGACAGTTTCAGGGGATCGGTGGTTCGGATCCGCTTATAATGGATCCCAAGAGTGCGATAAAAGAAAGCCATCAAGAGGTGGTTGACAAGATGCACGGCGCACTGGATGAGATTGAAATCAATGTCGTGCATGGAAAACAGACAAAGGAAGACCTGTTTGAATTTCTGGAGAGCCAGAAGATACTGCTCGCGTCAACTCCTTCCATATGGCCTACAAAGGGATGGCTCAGTTCCAGGTTCGGACCCAGGAAAAGCCCATTTACCGGCCGAAAGGAATTTCACAAAGGCATTGACATCTCCACGCGCAGAGGCGCCCCCATAATATCTCCCGCAGACGGGATAATCAGTTTTGTGGGCAGTGACAGGGGTTATGGAAGGGTAGTCGTAATCTCCCATGGCTATGGACTTAAAACCAAGTATGCGCACCTCAAAAAGGCCCTGGTCAAAAAGGGCCAGCATGTAAAGCGGGGTGAAACCGTAGCCCTGGTCGGTAGTACCGGCCGATCCACCGGGCCGCACCTGCATTACGAGGTCCATCTCAACAACGTGCAGGTTGATCCACTCAGGTATATCCTCAATTAGTTCTAATCAATTGCCAAATATAATAAAGCCTGCCAGTAGGACCCAGCCGACGGGGTTTTCCGTAAAGGCACGGAAATAACAGGGCCGTAATGCATATATGACCTTGATTTTTGCCGTAAATTATCATTTAAGGTATCTTACGGATATATGTCTCACCCCGGCAGTGCATGAATATAAAAAAATGATCGGAAGGACACAATGATTGGGAAAATATTAAAGGGTATTTTCGGGAGCAAGAACGAAAGGGAGCTCAAGCTGATGGCCCCCGTCGTTGATCGAATAAACGAGCTTGAGCCTCAATTCAAGGCCCTGTCTGATGAGCAGTTAAGGGCCAGGACCGACGAATTCAAGGGGCGGCTGTCTCAAGGGGAGACCGTGGATGACATCCTGCCGGAGGCCTTTGCCCTGGTCAGGGAGGCATCGGTAAGATCTCTCGGCATGAGGCATTTTGATGTCCAGCTCATAGGCGGGTTGGTGCTTCACAATGGAAAGATCGCTGAAATGAAGACCGGTGAGGGAAAGACCCTGGCCGCGACGCTTCCCTTGTACCTCAATGCCCTTACCGGTAAAGGCGCCCATCTCGTTACGGTAAACGATTATCTGGCAAAACGTGATGCCGAGTGGATGTCGGGCATCTACAATATGCTGGGCCTGTCGGTCGGCGTGATAGTGCACGGGTTGGATGACCCGCAGCGAAAAGCGGCCTATGACTGCGATATCACCTACGGCACGAACAATGAGTTCGGTTTCGACTATCTCAGGGATAATATGAAATTCGACCTGAAAGACTATGTGCAGAGAGATTTTCACTTCGCCATAGTCGATGAGGTGGACAGCATCCTGATCGATGAGGCCCGGACCCCTCTCATAATAAGCGGTCCGGTGGAGCACAGTGAGAACAAGATCTATGAACAGGTCAAGCCGCTGGTTATCAATCTGCGCAATAAGCAGAGCGGTGTGGTTGGCTCTCTGCTCAAGGAGGTGCGCGCCGGACTGGACAGCGAGGAGCCGGGTGACGAGGTAATAGAAAGGCTTCTTCAGGTAAAAAGAGGCGACCCCAAGAACCCGGTATTCCTGGATATACTTTCAAAGAATCAGGCCCTGAAAAAGCAGATCGACAGGCTTGAGAGCATGCTCAGCTCGCAGAAGATGCTGCCGGAGCTGGATGAAATCCTCTTCTGCACCATTGATGAGAGAAGCAACGCGGTCGAGCTTACGGAAAAGGGGATAGAGCTTCTGACCGGCGGGGGCCTGGGCAACTTCACGCTTCCCGACATGGATGAACAGGCCCACAACATAAGAGAAGACGAGTCGCTGTCTGATGAGGAAAAGGCCGCGAAAATGAAGGAACTGGAGGACGGCTACATGAATTCCTCCGAACTCCTTCACTCCACCCAGCAGCTCATAAAGGCATACTGGCTTTTTGAAAAGGATGTCCATTATGTCATAAAGGACGGGCAGATCGTCATTGTGGATGAATTCACCGGCCGGATGATGGTCGGCCGAAGGTGGAGCGACGGGCTTCACCAGGCGGTTGAGGCCAAGGAAGGGGTCAGTGTGGCGGGTGAAAACCAGACCCTTGCGACCGTTACCTTTCAGAATTTTTTCAGGATGTATGAGAAACTTGCCGGCATGACCGGCACCGCGGACACCGAGGCTGGGGAATTCAAGGACATCTACAAACTGGACGTGGTGGTAGTGCCGACCAACAAGAATATGGTCCGGATCGACAACCCCGACATGATCTACAAGACGGAAAGAGAGAAATTTCAGGCCGCGGTGGAGGAAATCAGGGGGCTGTATGAAAAGGGTCAGCCGGTCCTGGTCGGAACCATCTCCGTGGAAAAATCGGAGATGCTGAGTAAGATGCTCAAGAGGGCGGGCGTGCCCCATTCCGTGTTAAATGCCAAGCATCATGAAAGAGAGGCGGAGATAATTGCCAATGCTGGACAGAAAAGCACGGTAACCATTTCAACCAACATGGCGGGCCGTGGAACCGACATAGTCCTGGGTGACGGGGTAGTGGACCTTGGAGGGCTTCACATACTGGGAACCGAAAGGCATGAGAGCAGGCGCGTGGACAACCAGCTGAGGGGCCGGGCCGGAAGACAGGGAGACCCCGGGTCATCCCGCTTTTATCTCTCTCTTGAAGACGACCTGCTTCGAATCTTCGGCTCGGACCGCATATCGAGCATCATGGAGCGGCTCGGGATGGAAGAGGGTGAGCCGATCGAGCACAATCTCATATCAAGGGCCATTGAAAACGCGCAGAGAAAGGTGGAGGGCCACAATTTTGATATAAGAAAGCATCTCCTTGAATATGACGACGTGATGAACAAACACAGGGAGATTATCTACACCCTCAGAAGGGATATCCTGGACGGAGAGGGGATAGGCGATATCCTCAAGGAGATGATCGAGGAAAAGGTCGAGACCCTGATCGAAAAATGGATAGACCCGAATGCGTATCCGGAGGACTGGGATATCCAGGGCCTGAAAGACAACCTGCTCAGGCTCTTCGGCTTCATTGCCAGGATAGGGCCGGAAGACCTGGGAGATGATGCCTTTTCGCAGTTAAAGCCGGAAGAGCTGGGTGAAATGATCAAGGATCAGACCCATGCGGCCTACAAGGAAAAGGAGAAGATGTTCGGCAGGGAAGATCTGGCTCAGATAGAGCGCTTCATTATATTGCAGATCATCGACAGCCAGTGGGTCAATCACCTTCAGGACATGGAGCATATGAAAGGCGGCATCGGCCTGAGGGGCTACGGCCAGCTTGATCCCCTGAAGGAATATCAGAAAGAGGGTTTTTCGCTGTTCGGGGAACTGATGGACAGGATAAGGGAGGAGACACTCGGCACGGTCTTCAGGGTGCAGATGATGAAAAGACCTCCTGACGAGGAAAAGGAAAAGAAAAAAAGACAGCTCAGGATGAGCCATGGCGACGAGGGTGCAAGGCCGGTTACCGTGAAGCGGGAAGGCAAGAAGATAGGCAGAAACGACCCCTGCCCCTGCGGCAGCGGCAAAAAGTATAAGAAATGTTGCGGCAGAAATGCCTAGAGATGGTTGAAAATAATAATACCAAAAAGGGACATTTAGATGGGCTTAGACAATATGAAGGTCCGGGGCTTTAAGGCGGGGGCAGTCGCCTCGGGACTCAAAAAGGACGGGAAAACCGATCTGGCGATGATCTTTTCAGAACATGAGGCTGTGGCAGCTGCCGCCTTTACCACAAACAGGGTAAAGGCGGCGCCTGTCCTGGTGTCGCAGGAAAACATCCGGGACGGAAAGGTTCGTGCAATACTTGCCAACGCGGGAAACGCCAACGCCTGCACAGGGGAGCGGGGCATGGCGGACGCGCGCGAGTGCGCAAGGCTTGCGGCCGAGAGCCTCAAGATATCCGAAGACGAGGTGCTTGTCGCCTCAACAGGCGTCATAGGAGAGCCGCTGAGGATGGAGCTTTTAAAAAAGGCCATACCAGGTCTTGCGTCTTCGCTTTCACCTGATGGGTTTCCGGAAGTTGCAAAGGCCCTTATGACGACCGATTCCTTTCCAAAGGAGAGCATGTATCTGGGTGAGGCGGAAGGAAAAACCTACCTTATCCGGGGCATGGCAAAGGGCGCGGGCATGATAATGCCCAACATGGCCACCATGCTCAGCTTTATTCTGACCGATCTGGCAATAGATCATGACCGGTTGGACAGGGCGCTCAAGTCCTCGGTTAAAACCACATTCAACCGGATAACCGTTGACGGCGACACCAGCACAAACGACATGGTCATAGTGCTGGCAAACGGGGAGGCGGGAAACGAAACCCTGTCTGAGGCCGATTACGCGGCCTTTTCAAAGGGGCTTGAAAGGGTGATGGAGGACCTGGCCCGCATGATAGTAAGAGACGGGGAAGGGGCCTCCTGCACCTTTCAGGTGAATGTGACAAACGCGGCCAGCGCATCCGAGGCCGAAAGGGCGGCAAGGGTGGTGGCCAATTCATGCCTTGTAAAGACGGCCGTGTGCGGAAGAGACCCGAACTGGGGAAGGATAATGGCGGCACTTGGAAGGTCCGACATAGTCTTTGATGAAAGAGATGTGGATATCTTTATAGATGAGGTCCGTATCGTCAAGGGTGGGCTTGCAGAAGGTGGTGATGCGGAAAAAGAGGCATCCGGGAGGATGAAAAAAAACGATTTCGTACTCAGGATAGATCTTAAAAAGGGCGAATTTCAGGACCGGATATACACATGCGATCTGACTCACGACTATATCACCATCAACGCGGACTACAGGAGCTGATGCCTGAAGGCGGCCAAAAGGGAACTTGATATGGATGCGGGTATTTTCAGGGAATATGATATCAGGGGTACGGTGCCGGATCAATTGAGCGAGGAAACCGTTTACAGGCTCGGCCTCGGGATCGGCACATATTACGGAAATAACAATGTAAGGAAAGTGTCCGTAGGAAGGGACTGCAGGCTGAGCTCACCTGCGCTTCGTGATTATCTGACTCAGGGCCTGCTTGAGACGGGACTTGAGATAGTCGATCTGGGCATGGTTCCCACCCCGCTTCTCTATTTTTCCATATGCCGTCTCAAGCTTGACGGGGGAGTTCAGATAACGGGCAGCCATAATCCGCCCGAGTTCAACGGATTCAAAATCTGCGTGGGGGAGCACTCCATCCACGGAGATGAGATCCAGGCGGTAAGAGAAATCATAGAGAAGGGTGATTTCATAAGAGGCGAGGGGAGTATCGAGGAGTTTCAAATAGATGCCGCGTATCTCGATTATGTCGAAGAAAACATCTCCACAGGCCCTTTTGCGGGAAGAATAGTGGTTGATGCGGGAAACGGCGCGGGCGGTCCTGTGGCCTGCGAACTTTACAAGAGGCTCGGCTTTGAGGTGGTCCCGATCTTCTGCGAGCCTGACGGGAGGTTCCCGAATCATCACCCCGACCCGACCGTGCCTCAAAATCTGGCTGAGATGATAAAAAGGGTGAAGAGCGAATCCGCGCTTTTAGGCCTTGCCTTTGACGGGGACGCGGACAGGCTGGGCGTGGTGGACGGGGAAGGAAACATAATCTGGGGGGATCAGCTTATGATAATATTTGCAAGAGATCTCCTTAAAAGGCATCCGGGCGCAAAGATAATCGGGGAGGTAAAGTGCTCCCAGGTGCTATACGACGATATAGAAAGACATGGGGGAAAGGCCATAATGTGGAAGGCCGGCCACTCCCTTATAAAGAGCAAGATGAAGGAAGAAGGGGCCCTTCTGGCAGGCGAGATGAGCGGGCACCTCTTTTTCAAAGAACGCTACCTCGGATATGACGACGCCTTTTACGCGGGTGCAAGGCTCCTTGAGATAATCTCGGGCAGCGGTGTGAAGGTAAGTAAGCTGCTGAGCGGTATCCCTCAAATGGTAAATACCCCTGAAATAAGGGTCGAGTGCCCTGATGACGAAAAATTCGATGTAGTCAAAGAGATCGCGCGCGACTTCAAAAAGGACTATCCCGTGATCGATGTGGACGGGGCAAGGGTCATCTTTGACGGGGGCTGGGGACTGATCAGGGCCTCAAACACCCAGCCCGTGCTTGTGCTTCGCTTTGAGGCAACCGATAAAAAGAGACTCGAGGAGATAAAGGAGATATTTACCGAGAGGCTTTCCAGGACATCGTGCAGAATATCGCTCTAGTTTCCTCATCCTTTGAGCGCAGGACCTTCTTCTGTGCCTTCATGTCAAAGTGCTCCGACATCTGTCTGAAAAAATCAACGCTTGTCTTTCTTACCCCTTCGGCGAGTATGATCTCACCTTCCGGCTTAAGGTATTTCCTGAACAGATCTAACAGATGAGAAGCGTTGCCTTCCTTGTATGCCACCTCCGATCCGATAATATAGTCAAATGAGCCCTTGAGCTTGGGCCTTGTCCAGTCAAGCTTTCTTATCTCAAGGTTCGCCTTGTTATCGGTCATGTTAAGCTCCTTGTGGCCTTTGCGAACTTGAGCGCGTCTTTGTTGTACTCGGTCATGGTTACCCTGTGACCGAAAGAGGCCGCGACAATTCCCACAAGCCCGAGGCCTGCTCCTATCTCAAGGAATGTTTTGTCCGGGTCAGGCTCAAGGCCCGCCATGTAATCGGCCAGTATCATCGAGGCCTGCCACACCTTTGCCCAGAGAGGGAAGCCCTTCATAAAGTTGTCCGGATTGATGAACCTGTCGATCGTCTTGGGCACAAGGATCTTGAAAGGTCTTTCCCTTACCGCCACATCTGTGGTATCTGTTTCATATTCTCTGTAAAAGGTCTTAAGCTGGCCCAACACATACCTCGGCAGATCTTATTGATCGGATTTGTCTACTTTTTCCCACAGGGCCGGCTATATGTCCACAAGATTTTGACGGCAAAAAAGGAGAGAGAAATGAAGGGACTGGAACTGACCGGCATGGAGCAAAACAGGACCGTAAGGCGCCGGATCAAAAGGGGTGAAGGTGAAAACAACCCTTACGGATCAAAATCCTTTCTGAACGCGAACCGGATTGTGCTTGACGCCACCTACCTGTTCGACTCCCCGGGCAAAGGTGCGATCAAAAAAGGCGATCTTGAGGCGCTGATCCCTGAAATCATGAAGGCCGACCGGATGCTCAAAGACAACCAGGGCGATATCTTTGACAACGGTATCCCGATGACAGGCTGGCTTGATCTGCCTGTCACAATCCCGGTGGAGCACATAAAAGAGATTATCTCAGTCACAAAGGAGCTTGGCCGGGAGACGGACGCATTCGTCTCTTTGGGGATAGGAGGCTCATACCTGGGTATCGAAGCAACCTTCAGGGCCTTGACGCACACCTTTTTCAACCGGCTTTCTAGGGATGAGCGGGGTGGCGCGCCTGAGATCTATTTTCTCGGAAACAACCTCGATCCCGACTGTTTCAGGGACACGCTCGACATGCTCGAGGAAAAAAGGGTGGCAGTAAACGTGATCTCAAAATCAGGCACAACAACAGAGACCGCGGTCGCCTTCAGGATCATTGAAAAGTTGTTGGAGGAAAGCTGGCCTGACAAGGCTCAAGATCTGATCCTTGTCACGACCGACAAAGAAAAGGGCGCCTTAAGGAGCCTGGCCGGTAAGAAGGGCTACCGCACATTCGTGGTGCCTGACGATATAGGGGGACGCTTTTCCGTATTAAGCGATGTGGGCCTTGTGGGGCTTGCAATGGCAAATATCGACATAGAGGAGTTTATTGCAGGCTTTGCCCGTATGAGGGAGATCGCGCTTAATGACGATTTCTGGAAAAACCCCTGCCTTGTGCATGCGGCTGCCAGGCACGCGGCCTGGACCAAGGGAAAAAAGATCGAGGTTGTGGCCACCAACTCCGTGCACCTCTATCCGGTCGCGCGCTGGATGGAGCAGCTTTTTCCTGAAAGCGAGGGGCATGAGGGCCACGGCATGTGGGTCGCGCCCGCACTTTACTCAGAGAAACTTCACGCAAACGGTCAGATGGTACAGGACGGGGAAAGGAATATATTTGAGACCTTTC
>Ga0272443_10004389_pt1 | contig 15405 bp, 18 predicted proteins | sample SSMAcet12_FD_193581 | JGI IMG/M metagenome (GOLD analysis project Ga0272443, IMG submission 193581) | Marine sediment archaeal communities from Little Sippewissett salt marsh, Falmouth, MA, United States - SSM-Acet-12 | ecosystem: Environmental > Aquatic > Marine > Wetlands > Sediment ...
ACGACGAGATTGGACTGGCCGAGGAGAGAGTTGCGCAGCTCAGGTCCGCGAGCCCGCTGGCCATTGGACACTGTGACAGCTTCTTCAAACTCCTAGAACGCGCTCCAGAACTGTACATGCGACGAGGCATCGAAGAACGAGCGAAGATGCTTCGGGTGGTGGCTTCAAACCTTGAAGTCACCGAGGATAATGTAGTCCCTGTCTACAGAAAGCCATTCGGCAGAGTGGCGGAATCGGCGCGATCTGGAAACATGTGGGCCTGCCTGGATTCGAACCAGGGGCCTCCCGCTTATCAGGCGAGCGCTCTGACCAACTGAGCTACAGACCCTTCAAGAACTGAGGCTGATGGTAGCTGGGTGGGATTCGGCTGTCAAGGATCGTCCCGTGTGAACAGGGTTTTCTCGACGTTACCTCACTCCGCGAGGGACTCCTCGGTCGCGGCAGCGCGAAGCCCGTCGACGAACGCGTCCAGGTTCCCTTCGAGGACGCTGGTTAGGTCGTGCACCGAAAGGCCGATCCTATGATCGGTGATTCGGTTCTGCGGGAAGTTGTAGGTTCGAATCTTCTCGCTCCGGTCGCCCGATCCGATGTGGCTCCGCCGTTTCGCGGAGAGCTCGGCCTGCTGTTCCTGTTCGAGGCGATCCTGAAGGCGCGCCCGCAAGACCCTCATCGCCTGAGCCTTGTTCTTGTGCTGAGATTTCTCGTCCTGGCAGCTGACGACGATCCCGGTCGGCTCGTGAGTGATCCGGACCGCCGAGTCGGTCGTGTTCACGCTCTGCCCGCCGGGTCCCGACGAGCGAAAGACATCGACCCGAAGATCATTCGGATCGATCTCGATTTCGACGTCCTCCGCCTCGGGGAGAACGACGACGCTCGCCGTCGACGTGTGAATCCGTCCCTGCGACTCGGTCTCGGGCACGCGCTGAACCCGGTGGACGCCCGACTCGTAGCGGTATGCGCCGTAGGCGCCTTTCCCCTCGACAGTGAACGTCAGCTGCTTGAAACCGCCAATCGGCGTCGGGTGGCTATCGAGGAGGCCGACCTTCCATTTCCGGCCCTCGGCGAATCGCGCGTACATCCGGAACAGGTCCGACGCAAACAGAGTCGATTCGTCACCACCGGTCCCGGCACGGATCTCGACGATCGCGTTCTTCGCGTCGCTCGGATCGGGCGGCACAAGAAGGAACCGGAACTCCTGCGAAAGGCTCTCCCGCCGGGCCCGATCCTGCTCCAACACCTCGTCGAGCTCATCGCGGAGGTCCTCTTCGGTCCGATGGAGTTCCTCCATCTCGGTGATCGCCTCGCTGAGCTTCTCCCACTCCTCGCCAATCCGAATCAGGTCCTGAAGGTGCGAGAACCGCTGTGCGATCTCGCGGTAGTCGGGTTGCGAGTAGACGTCGGGATCGGCGAGTCGGCGTTCGAGCTCACCGCGCTCGGTACGAACCTTCTCGAGATGGATTGAGACGTTGACGGTCGTCATGGCCGCGTAACCCTACGGGAAGGGAATGGCACCTTCAAGAAGCCTGCGAAGCGATCCGCTCCCGCAGGAAACGGACTTCCTCTCGAAGCGAGTCGATCTGGGAATCCTTGTCCGAGAGCCGCTCGTAGAGCTCGTGGATGACCGCGTGAGAGCCGACGACGGCCTCCCGGCGGCAGACCTCAATCTGACTGCGCAGGAAGCCGATCTGCTCCGCCATGATCTGCTCGACGTCGCTCGCGTAGTCGATTGCATCCAGCGAGACCTGGGAGAGAAGTCTCTCGACGAAGTCGTTCGGCTCCATGCCTTGAGCCTAGCTCGCCGATTCCTGACCAAACCGGACATGTGACCCACATGAAGCAGACCTTCCGAACCCCGCGTTCGACTCCGAGGGGCCCCGCCTCTCCGCTCAAACGAGTACCGTTGGACACGCGACCTTCCGAGGAGGAGGACAATGGCACAGATCACGGTCGACCCGAAAGCCTGCGTGAAGTGCGGAGCCTGCGTCGACGTCTGCTTCGCTGCACGGGTGTACGAGATGTCAGACCTCGGGTCTCAGGCGGTTCGCCCCGACGCCTGTTGGGCATGCGGGCAGTGCATCGCCGTCTGCCCAACCGACGCGATTGACCACGACCTCTTCCCGCTCGAAGACTGCCCGATTCTCGATCCCGATCAGCTCCCTTCCGGGGAGGTCTTAACGACCGCCTTCCGGAATCGGCGATCGACGCGGACGTTCCAGCCGAAGGCGGTGCCACGCGAAATCGTCCGAGAACTCGTCTCGATCGGCCGCTGGGCTCCGACAGCGAGCAACAACCAGGCGTTCGACTGGATCGCATTCGACGATCGGGTGCGAATCGCCGAACTGAGCAAAGGAACCGTCGAAGGCATGATTCGGTTCGTCCGGCTCGCCGGGAGCCCGTTCCTGCGACCGTTCGTCCGCATCGCCGTGGGTCGGGCAAACGCTGAGAGACTTCGGTCAGCGGCTCCTTCGATTCGCCGAATGGCCAACCAGCTCGCCGACGGCGGAGACCCGATCTTCTATCACGCACCGACCGTCCTCATCGGCCACAGTCCGAAAGGGAACATGTTCGGACGTGACGACGCCATCTACGCAACGTACAACCTGATGCTCTACGCCGAGCGATTCGGGCTGGGGACATGCCAGATCGGGTTCTTCCAAGCGGTCGTCTCGCGCTCCGCCAAGCTTCGCCGGTCAATCAGCATTCCCGAAGGCCGCGTCCCGCAGGTCGCAGTCGCCCTCGGATATCCACAGCACCCCTTCCGCCGGTTTCCCACGAGGCGCCTGCCCGATCTAATCTGGAATCCGCGCTAGGATGTCCTGGCCCCGCCAAGCCGGTACGCTTCTCCGTCGGAGACAGGGACACCGGAGATGAAGACGAAGAGGCTACACGCATACCTCGTAGGCAAGCCCGGCGCGATCGACGATCGACCGTTCGGACCTGACGTTCCGGTCTACAAGGTGATGGGAAAGATGTTCGCCTACGTTTCTCCGAGCCGGACGCCGCCGTGGCTCACACTGAAGCTCGACCCTGCGATGGGCCAGCTGGCCCGCAGCACGCACGCCTCCGTTCACGCCGGATACCACATGAACAAGGAGCACTGGAACACGATCGTCCTCGACGGGAGCGTGCCTGAAGAGGAGATCCTGGCGTGGATCGACGATTCGTACGATCTGGTCGTCCGCGGACTCTCGCGGAAGAAGCGCGAGCGGCTTCGGGCGGAGCACGAGGAAATCTGATCGTGACCGGTCGGAGGGGACTCTCGACGGCCCTCCTCGTGATCGCTCTCATCGGTGTCGCCCTGCTCGTCCGGCCCGATCGCGCAGCCGACTCTTCCGAGCTTCCGTACCCGTTCGAGGAACGCAACATGTTCTTCGGCCTCAGCCTGATCCACCCCACGAAAGACGCGGCAGCCGTCGAGGACCTTGGGATCTCTTGGCTGTCACTGCAGCCGCACGTCCTCTGGATGGCGATCGAGCGGGACCCAGGCGTCTACAACTGGTCGGCCCTTGACGACGAGGTCCACGCCCTGCAGACGCTTGGCCTCGACATTACGATGGTCCTCTCGCCGCTCATGAACGTGTTCGGCGAGCTCCGTGACGAGGTCGTCGACGTGATCGCCGAATACCCGTCGTTCATCTACTTCATGCGTCAGGGAGTCGGGAACGACTATCGCCTTCACCCGCAGGGCGAAACGCTCCCGCTCTGGCGCGCGTTCGTCCGGGCAGCCGTCGATCGCTACGACGGCGACGGGGAGAACGACATGCCCGGACTTCGGTATCAGGTGCGCAACTGGCACGTCGTCGAGGAGTACCCGACCCCGTCTCTTCCCGATGAGCGCGACTTCGTCTTCCTCCTGGGTGAAGCCTACGCGATCATCAAGGACGAGAACCCGCGGGCCCGCGTCATCCTCGCCGGCCTCGCCGGGAACTACGCCCACTGGTTCGCGTTCATGAGCGGGTTCATCGAGGATCCCGCGGCCGGGGTCGTCGATGGCGTCTTGATGTCGCGCGAAGAGATGAACGAAAGCTCGGTCTGGTCGTTTCGCAAGGCGCGCTACGAATGGATGGTCGAGAACGCGTTCGGCGCGTTCGACGTGATGGATCTGCACGCCTACATCCCGATCGAGTCGTTCCTCGAAGGGGAGATTGACTATCTCAACAGCCTGATGTCCCGGTTCGGCGAGCGGAAGCCGATCTGGATCATCGAGGGTGGCGGACCGCACAAGAACTACTCCGGCTATCCGGCCGTCAACTCGCCCGCCGACCCGTTCTTCGGCTGGGGAAGCTTCAAGGAGAACGCCGAGTTCGTCATCAAGCTCCACGCAATCAGTGCCGCGAAGGGCGTCGAACGCCAGCACTGGGGCCTCGGCGGAGTGAAGGGCGAGAACGCCTTCTGGGATGGCCCGTGGTGTGGGATGGGCCTCCTCGATTGGTATGACGATCATCGGAAGCCGTCGTACTACACGTTCCGGATGATGGTCGAGCGACTCGACGGGTTCACCGCCTGTGACGACGTCAGCTTCGGCGATGTCCGCGCGTTCCGATTCACGGTGAACGGCGGCCCTGTCTACGTGATGTGGACAGATGACGAGACCGAGCGGCTCATCGACACGTCGCCGGTTCTCGGCAAGGGCGATGTCCTCGTCAGGCGAATCGTCACCGCACTCGACGCGGCACTCGCGCCAGTCGTCGCAGCGCCTCAGGCGTACCCATCGACTGAGCTCCCCGTCAGCATCACACCTGTTTTCGTCGAGCGGCTCTAGCCGCCGTTGTTCGGTATGGCCGAAAGGCCGATAATCCTCGTGGAACCGCACACACGAAGGAGCCTCATGAGAAGTCGCATCTACAGCTTCGAAGCCGACGGGATCGTCGTTCACTGGGATTACCACCGCTGCATCCATTTCGAGGCCTGCATCCGCGCCCTGCCGGACGTCTTCGAACGGAACAAGCGGCCCTGGATTACGCCGGCCTGCGGATCCGTCAATGATGTCGCGGCGGCCTGCGAGGCCTGTCCGACCGGGGCCCTGCACTACGAACGAAGGGACACCGGTTCGCCGGAAGCGACGCCGGAGAAGAACGAGATCACGGTCTCGTCGGACGGCCCCCTCTATGTGAAAGGCGACATTCGCATCACCGACGCAGCCGGCGAGACGATCCTCAAGGACACGCGCGTCGCCCTCTGCCGCTGCGGCCACACGCGAAACAAGCCGCTCTGCGACGGAAGCCATGAGAAAGCGGAATTCAGGGCGAGAGGTGCGTTGACCGAGGCGCACGCCGCAACCGGCGACGCAGGAGCCCCCGAGGGCGGGAAGCTTACGATCCGCGCCGGGGACCCGGGCCCGCTGACGATCAAAGGATCCGCTGAGATTCGCGGCGAAGGCTCGCCGAACTGCAGCCACGTGCGTGTCGGCGCCCTGTGCTGCTGCGGCAAGTCGAAGAACAAGCCCTTCTGCGACGGGAGCCACGCCGAAGGCTAACTGAGCTCACTCGGCTTCGGCCGGATACCGATACTCGATGAACTGCTTGATCCCGGCGAGAATCCCTTCCGCGACCTTCGCCTGATACTCCGGATCGACGAGCCGCGCACGTTCCTCCGGGTTGGTCAGGTAGCCCGTCTCGACAGACACGGCAGGCATCTCGGTCCGCTGCAAGTACGACTCCTGGGTTCGCGTTCCGCGATCGTTCGCCCCCGTCGCGTTGACGACGCCATCCTGGATGAGTTCCGCGAGAACCCAGCTGTCATCATCCATCGCGCGCGTGTCGTCGACGATCGTCTCCACGCCATGCGGGTCGGGATCGGAGTAAGAATTCGCGTGAATCGTGACATACAGGACGGCGCTGGCCGCCTCGGCCTGAACGATTCGATCCTCGAGCGAGATGAAGATGTCGAGCGAGCGAATCAGCACAAGATCGAGATCCGGCTCGGCCTCTGCCAGATCGAGCAAGACCTTGGCAATCTCAAGGTTGATGTCCTTCTCGAGGACGCCCTCGGCCACCGCGCCGGGATCGCGTCCTCCGTGCCCTGCGTCGATCGCAATCGTGTAGACCGGCGCAGGCTCCACCTCAGGAGACGCCCTGTTCAAGGTGAAAACAAGGACCACGGCCACGGCAATGACCACGACAGCGCCTATCGCAACGATCCCTCGCTTGGTCATGCCGGGAGAGTACACGAAACCCTGAGGTCGCCCCAAGACAGGCGTCCCGCGCGCGTCAGCTGGTCGTTCGCACGGACGCCTTCCTTGGAGCGCCCCGTTCGCATAGGATGGCGCAGGAGGGAGGCGGTGTTAGTAGCGCGATCGGATTTGGTCTGCTTCTGTCGACGCTGGCGGGGCTGTCGACGCTGATCGGCGGCGCGTTTGGCTTGATCTCGAAGCGCCCCGGACCACGCTTCATGGCGGTCTCGCTCGGGTTCTCGGCCGGGGTGATGATCCACGTCTCGTTCGTCGAGCTTCTGCAGGCGGGTGTCGAGTCGATCGGCTTCGCGCCGGCGCACTTGGCTTTCTTCGTTGGAATGGCGGCGATGTTTCTCGTCGATGCGCTCATCCCGCATGACTATTTCGACAAACACGACCACGGCGGCGGGGCCGAACACGCCGGTGCGCTGATGAAGACGGGCCTCTTTGTCGCCCTCGGGATCGGCATCCACAACTTCCCTGAAGGGATGGCCTCGTTCGTCGGCGCGCTGCAGGATCCCCCGCTCGGCATCTCAATCGCGGTTGCCATCGCGATTCACAACATCCCCGAAGGTCTGGCAGTAGCTGCGCCCATCTTCGCGGCAACCGGCAGCCGCAGGAAGGCTCTTCTATGGACGTTTCTCGCCGGAATCGCCGAGCCGCTCGGCGCCTGTGTCGCCGCGTTGATCCTGCTCCCGTTCCTCTCGGACGCCGTCCTCGGCTACGTCCTCGCGAGCGTCGCGGGGGTGATGGTCTTCATCTCGCTCGACGAGCTGATTCCAGTCTCCCGCTCGTACGGCAAAGAGCACCTGTCGATCCTCGGCGTTGTAATCGGAATGGTCGTCATGTTCTTGAGTCTGTGGGCACTCGGGTAAGCAACCCGACACGAGAACTCCTTCGTCATTCTCGAAGCTACTCCCGATGAAGTGGTGAGTAGCCCATGGCAGTCAGCCTATGGCTGCTTCGCCGAAATCTCGTTGAAGTACGTCTGCTCACCGATCACGCTAACGCCAACGGCATTGCCGCTAGCTACTGGCTGCTCGGGCTTCGCTCCGAACAGCCGGTGGCCGGATAGCTGATCGCGTCTCCCCAACTCGCCACCTCGTCGAGAAACCCAGGAACTCTGAGGAGCCCAGCCCGCCAGAGGAAGACACGATCCCTCTCGGGAATCTCTCGAAGGGCCAACCATTCGACTCCAATGAGGATCGGGCAATCCGGATCCACCTCTGGGTCGTGCCCAAGCACCGGTTCCTGATCTCCGATCTCAACCCAATACGTGCAAGTATCGACCTCGCCCCGATCGTCGGGAGCCTGACCGACGAGCCGCACGATTCGCCCGTCGACGCCGGCTTCTTCTCGCAGCTCGCGAACCGCACCCTCCTCCGGACTCTCGTCCGTCTCGAGTGCGCCGCCGGGCAGGCACCAGTACTGCTGATCCCCTTCCCGGTGCTTCGCCATCAGAACCCGTCCATCGCGGGATACGAGGGCCTGTACCCTGGGGGCAGAACGCTTCTTGAGTTCTTCGAGAGACATGGCCTCAGAATACGCAAACCATCGGACCGAATCATGACCAACCGGAGAATCGCGCTCAGCGATTCTCTGACGAACTCAGCTTCGCTGAGTTCGCGAGTACTGCTATGCTGATGGAGCAAGAAAGGGGTCCTGAACGGATGAGAGTTGACTGCCTTGTGGAAATCATCGAAGCGGCGCGGGAGTATCTGGAGCATGCTGTCGCACAGGTTCCTCGAACGAAGTTCGAACAGCCCGGAGAAGCCGGGCCGTGGTCATTGAAGGACGTCCTCGCACACATCGCGTGGCACGACAATCAGATGATCGACCTCTGCGAGACGAAAGACCTCGTCGGCTCCCCGTGGTGGGAGCTTCCGATGGACGAGCGGAATGACAAGATCCACGAGCAGTTCAAGGAGACGCCGCTGGAGGAGGTGCTTGCGTTCTTCGACAAGGCCTACTTGAGCATGCTGACAGCGCTCAAGACTCTGTCCGACGAGGATATGAACGACGCCAAGCGGTTCACCGACATGCCCGAAGACTGGATTCCCTGGCGCATGATCGGGAACAACTCATACGAACACTACCTACGACACGTCGGGCAGATCCGACATCTCGCCAAGAAGATCCAGGAAACCTAGAGAAGGAAACTGCCGCAGTCGAAGGAATCAGGCGGGATCATCAAACGGGGGAAACCGTCCTCGTGGTTTGCTGGAACTTCGGTTTCCCCAGCTCGTCGTTACTAAGCGACAAGCCGTTCTCCCACTCTACTTGAGCCCCCAACTCAAGTAGCCGGAGGCTTGCTGTACACAGTCAGAACAGAGCAATGCGCCGTACGAACGACCTTCTCGGTGACCGTCCCAAAGATTCGGTGCCGCCAGCCGGTCGCGCCATGCGTCGCCATCACGATCAAATCGACGCCCTCCTCCTCGGCGACGCGGACGATCTCGTGCCCCGCCTCACCGTGGGTGACGAGCGTTCGCACGGGAACACCCTCGGGAACCTTTGCCCGTCGCTCCTCGAGGTAGCGCTCGGCGCTGCCGGTCAGCTCTCGCTGGTAGGCGGCGACATCAAACGACGAGATGCCCGCTGGCGTGTCGAGCGCCGGGATCGGACCGACTGCGTGCATCAGGATCAGCTCCGCCGAGAATCGCTTCGCCATCTCGCCGGCGGCCACAATCCCCGTGCACGCAGGCTCGCTGAAATCTGTCGGGCAGAGAATCCGCTCGAACGGCAACATGGCTTCTCCTTCTCCCTGAATCGCTCGACTCAATCTAGGGTGCACTTCCCTTCTGGTCAAGAGGCAGCCCGCGGGCAGAGCAGGAGAAGCTCGGGGTTTCGCTTCGCGAAACGCCCGCTTGGTCCTGGATTCCGAGTTTGTCTGTTCCGCAATCAGCCCGTAGAATCGCCCCGGCGGGCCTCGCGCCCGTCAACTACTTCACCAAAAGGAGGGACGGCACATGGCAGCGCAAGGCGTAACACCCAGAAGCGAAGATTACGCACGCTGGTATTCAGACGTCGTCAGAATGGCCGATCTTGCAGAGAACGCCCCCGTGCGCGGCTGCATGATCATCAAACCCTACGGCTACGAGCTGTGGGAGAACATCAAGTCTGCCCTGGACAGCCGCTTCAAGGCGACCGGGCACAGGAACGCCTACTTCCCGCTGTTCATCCCCATGAGCTTCATCTCCAAAGAAGCCGAGCACGTGGAGGGATTCACACCGGAGCTCGCCGTGGTCACACACGGCGGCGGCAAGGAGCTGGAAGAGCCGCTCGCCGTGCGACCTACCTCCGAAACCGTAATCGGCCACTCGTTCGCCAACTGGATCCAGTCCTACCGCGATCTGCCCCTGCTGATCAACCAGTGGTGCAACGTCGTCCGGTGGGAACTGCGACCCCGACTCTTCTTGCGAACGACCGAATTCCTCTGGCAGGAGGGCCACACGGCACATGCCACCGAAGCCGAAGCGCTCGAACACACCCTGCGGATGCTCGACGTCTACGCCGACATGGCGATCAACGAATGCGCGATCCCCGTGATCAAGGGCCTCAAGAGCCAGCAGGAGAAGTTCGCCGGCGCCGTCGACTCGTACTCGATCGAGGGCATGATGGGAAACACCTGGGCGCTTCAGTCCGGGACCTCTCACTTCCTCGGCGAGAACTTCGCCAGGGCGTTCGAGATCAAGTACCTCGCCGAGGACAACACGCAGCAGTACGCGTGGACCACATCGTGGGGCGTGTCGACGCGGATGGTCGGCGGCGTCATCATGGCCCATGGCGACGACAAAGGCCTGAGGCTCCCGCCTCGCATCGCCCCCTATCAGGTCGTCATCACGCCGATCTGGAAGACGGATGAGGAACAGACGCTCATCCGCAGCTTCTGCACCGGCGTCGAAGACCAGCTCCGCGCCGCCGGCATCCGATTCCACATCGACGAGCGCGAGGGACTGTCTCCCGGCTTCAAGTTCAACGACTGGGAGATGCGCGGTGTGCCGATTCGCTTGGAGATCGGCCCTCGGGACGTACAGGGCGAGTCCGTCATGTCCGCACGGCGAGACGTGCTGGGCAAGGATGGGAAGGAGATCGTTCCGCTTGACGCCGTCGCAAATCGGATTCCCGATTTGCTTACTGAGATCCAGGAAAGCCTGTTGCAGGAGGCAACAGCTTTCCGGGACTCACACCTTCATGAGGCTTCGTCCTACGACGAACTCAAGGAGATCGTGAAAGAGGGTTGGGCTCTCATCTGGCACTGCGGCACCCGCGAATGCGAGGACCGCATCAAGGAGGAGACCAAGGCCAGTTCCCGCAATTTCCCAGTGGAACTGAATGAGGAGTGGAGCCCAGAAGGCAAGACGTGTGACGTGTGCGGAGAGCAAGCGTTCGGGCGCGCATACTTCTCAAGAGCGTATTGACGCCTTGAGAAGTATGCGTGACGTGCGGTAGCGCTTCACGCAAGCTTCCTGTGTCAGTCCGCAGGACTGGACACAGCAAAGCCAGCCTACATTCAGTCGCGTATACTAGAGCAAGTCTCCACGTCAGAGCGGAGGGGGTCTCCTGGCTCCTCCGCCTTCTCGTGACGAGCAGGACACAAAGAAACAGAAACCTGGCCCAAGCTTCGCTCGTCCAATGTGATGCCCTTCCGTTGTTGCACAGTGGCTTCCATAGCAGTACGCTCGACCTGCAATGCCTGTCGAAAGAAGGATCGTAGACTCCGCGAAGTTCAATGCATCCGCCGCTCTACCGTACGCGCTGAGGATCAAGGACTTCGAGATGGCGATGCAGGACGTCTACGACTTCTTCTATGACGTCAATTCGCGCCTAGCAGAGAAGGGTCTGCAACGTCTAGACGATATGCTGCGGCCAGCAATCATGTCGGGAGTTCTCTCCGACATGCTGACCGCCAGCCTAGCCACACACTCTCGCACGCTGACCGAGAATCGATACTTCAACGGTCATCCTGACCTCATCGTGAACGGGATCTACCCTGTCAATGCTGTCAAGGCTGGAGATGAAGGAGTGGAGGTCAAGACGACACGGAAGCGCGGTGGAGCTGTTGATACTCATGGTGCGCGCGACCAGTGGATGTGCGTTTTCGTCTATCAAGTAGACAACGAGACAGAACCTGCACAGGATCGATCTCCCATGAAGTTCACGGAAGTCTACCTTGGCCTCGTCACGGTCGACGACTTCCGCCGCAACCCTCGCGGGGAACTCGGAACGCGGACGGCCACGCTGCATCGAGAAGGCATCAAGAAGCTTCGCGGCAATTGGCTCTACCTCGCTGACTAGGCGCTGCCGCTTGGAGAGAGCTGGACAAGTCTCGGGATCGCACCCTTCGCAACGCGGAAGTAGTGCGGATCCTTCTCGATCCCGATGCTTTGGTATCCAATCGCCTCGGCAGCAGCGAGCGTTGAGCCAGATCCCGCAAAGGTGTCAACCACAGCGCCCTCACCAAGCGGTAGAACTGCTCGCACTACCTGGCGAAGGAACGCCTGAGGCTTGAGACTTGGATGCGGGGCGAGTTTCCGCTCGCTGCTTCTCGTCGGAGCTGACTCGATGACATCGCCAAACGGACGCCGTGAAGACGGACGCCTGAAGCCGCCGGTCTTCCACTTGCGGAGGTTGTCCTGCACGCGTCCATCAAGAGGTCTGCGGAAGTTCAACCAAGGCTCCCACATTGACCGCGGCATCACGCTTACGCCACGGAATTCCTCATGGGCGGCCTTTGGCCGATCCCCTCCTCGCATTGTCATGACGAGGCGAATGATCTCGCCTCGTCGTTCAAGCCCCGCCTCAGCCAATGCACCGGAGACTATATGTGACAGCAACGGATTCGAGGCGACGATCACATTGGCTCCCGGAACCAGTTTCGGAAGCAACAGCCGCGCCCACAGGAAGAAGAAGCACCGAAGCTGATCCAGCTGAACCGCGGAGAGAGTTGTGAACCGAGGCAGCGGAGACCTCTTGTGACCGTCGAAGGACGGAGGTATGCGCCACACACCTCCGTTCCCATTCCGCATCTTTAGCTGCTGCTCCGGGGTGTACTCATGCAGCCCGTACGGAGGATCTGTCACAACCGCATGAATGCTGTTGTCCGCGCGAGCGTCCAACCAATCGAAGCAATCCCCGTTGATCAACTCCGCGCACCCTATTCGCACAGGCTGTTCCCATGTCGCCGCAAGCGCGAGCTCTCGCTGGACTCCCGTGACAGCGCCCATCTGGACACGGTACACCCCGCGGCTCTCTCGAACGAACAGGTCAGGCGAATTGAGTCGCAAGTAGGACCGGATGGACGAAGCAGGTGTCGGGCCAATCACCTTCGAGACCCGACTCTCAATCTCCTTGACAGAGAGCGGCGTCGACGTGTGCGCCAGCACCTGAAAGATAGCGTCTCTTACACGTCCCGGCGCGTACCTCACCGTTGGCTCACTCATGACAGCAGTTTAGACGTCTAGACGTCATATGTCAAGATTCTTGGCGCATGAGAAGGCAACGAGGATGGAGAAGAAGGAGGCAGATACTGTATTCGATGTCAAGCCTCCTTCGCGCTCGTGTGAGTTCGGGGGACACATACTTTATCTCTTCGGGGCAGGGCCGGGCTTCCGCTTTCGGCGCGAGTTCGGGGGACACATACCGGACGGGATAGGGGTCAGATGCTGTATCGAATGTCAACCCTCCTTCTGGTTCGGATCGCGGAACGACTCGCCACTTTGGTAGATGGCATGGGCGATGAGAAGGAGCTTTCTCGCGGCGGCGATCCGTGCGACCTTGTCCGGTTTGCCAGCCTCCTTCAGCCGTCGGTAGACCGATTGGATGGTCGGGTTGTAGCGAGCAGCAGACAGCGTTGCCTCGAACAGGCGCTTACGCACTTCACGGTTCCCTCGCTTGCTGATCCGTGACTTCCCGTGCACCGACGTTCCAGATTGGATCTGGATTGGATCGAGCCCAGCCAACGCCACGATCTGACTCCGATTCGCGTCTGTGTACTTCCGGAACAGCGACAGCAGAGTCAGTGCTGTGATCGGGCCGACGCCGGGAATCGCGCGATGGGGTCAGGCCTTTATTTTCGAATCCCAATCCGCTAGACTCCTGTCATCATGGCTAGGCCACTGCGCATCGAGTACGAGGGTTGCCCTCGGCTACTCAGCGAAGCCGAGTAGCTTGCGAGTTGCCCTGCAACTCGTAGCCGTTTCACCAGCCGCGGGAATGCTCGCGAAAACATCTACCTGACTGACGATGATCGTCTGGAGTTCCTCGACGTTCTCGGTCAAGTCGTTTCCAGGTTCGGGTGGGTCTGTCACGCGCACTGCCTGATGTCGAATCACTATCACCTTCTCGTTGAGACACCTGCGGCCAACCTGTCCAAGGGGATGCAGCTTCTGAACGGCGTCTACACGCAGCGATTCAACCGCGCGACGAGACGATCGGGGCATGTCTTCCAGGGGCGATTCAAGGCGATCCTCGTCGAGAAGGAATCACACCTGCTCGAACTGGCGCGATACGTAGTCTTGAGGAGTTCCGGGGACACAGTACTTAACTCCGATCCAACACGCATCCTTGTTTCTATGATAAGATCCGCATATGGCTCGCATTGCTCGCGTTGTCATCCCAGACCTACCTCACCACATCACTCAGAGAGGCGTTCGACGGATGAACGTCTTCTTCACCGAGGATGATCGACGAGAGTATCTGAAACACCTTGCCGAGCAGGGAGAACGCTTCGGCGTCTCGTATCTCGCATGGTGTCTCATGTCGAATCACGTGCACCTGATTGCAGTCCCTGAACGCGAAAACAGCCTCGCACTGGGAGTCGGCGAAGCTCATCGCCGCTACACGCGCTACATCAACTTCCGGGAAGGATGGCGCGGATACTTGTTCCAGGGTCGCTTCCACTCGTTCCCGCTTGAAGGAGACTATCTGCTGTCAGCCGTGCGATACGTACTGCGGAATCCCGTGCGCGCGAAGATCGTCAAGAAAGCCTGGGACTATCCCTGGTCAAGCGCGGCTTGGTTCGTGGGCAAGAGACTTCATGACCCGTTGGTTATCGCTTCAGACCTGCTAGCTGACATCGGCAATCCCCGTACGTTCCTCGCTCAGGATGAGCAGCGAACTCCCCTCTTGCGGAAGCACGCCCGGACAGGACGTCCACTCGGGAGCGGAACGTTCATCGACCGCCTTGAGGAACTCACCGGGCGAACCCTCCGCCCGAGGAAGAGAGGCCCGAAGCCATCGAGTTAGGTACTGTGTCCCCGGAATCCGGGAATCCGGGATCGAGTTAAGTACTGTGTCCCCGGAATCCAAACACGCACGCCGTCCGCAATTGAGTACTGTGTCCCCGGAATCCCCAGGGGGACACATACCCGATTCCGGTCCAGATTGCAGTTTGTGTCCCTCTGACTGAAGACGCCCGCGAGACGCAGGTCGATGCAGACTGCGGTTGTCCGCAGCGTGCGTGCGCTGCGTGGAGGAGGCCAACAGATGTCGAGGTGCTGTAGTCGTTTGCGTGTGTTCCTAGTGCTGACCGTCGCTGCTCTTGCGCCGGTCACGATCGTCCCTGCGGCAGGGTCCGACCTCGCGCTCGAAGACGTGTGGTCGGAGGGTCCGGTCACACAGGCGGTTCTCGACTCGATCGAGGATGCCGTCTCCGATGCCCTCAGGGGACGACCGATTCCGGGGCTGATGGTCGGCTTCGAAGTTGGCGGCGTCGCGCGAGGGATCCTCTCCTTCGGCTCGTCGGACCTCGAGACGCAGACTCCGATGTAGGCCGGAGACTCCTTCTACATCGGATCCTCGACCAAGATGTTCACCGCCACGGCGATCCTCCAACTGGCCGCGCAGGGTCTCGTCGATTTGGACGATCCGATCTCCATGTACCTCGACGACATCCCCGGGACGTGGCGAGGTGTGACGATCCGACATCTGCTGGAACACACCTCCGGAATCCCTTCGTACATCGGGACGGAAGAGGGGCAGGCGCTCCGCTGGACATCCGAGCCGATCTCCTACGAGACGGTCCTCGAAATCATGGCTCACCAGCCGATCGACTTCCCGCCGGGGACGGATTGGAACTACACGAACTCGAACTTCTACCTGCTCGGGCACATCGTGGAGTCGGTTTCTGAGCTTGGCTACGGCGAGTACCTCGATACGCACATCTTCAATCCGCTCGGGATGTATCGCTCCGGGTACGATACGTCCAGCCGTCCGAGCCGTCTCGTAACAGC
>Ga0272443_10004391_pt1 | contig 15404 bp, 14 predicted proteins | sample SSMAcet12_FD_193581 | JGI IMG/M metagenome (GOLD analysis project Ga0272443, IMG submission 193581) | Marine sediment archaeal communities from Little Sippewissett salt marsh, Falmouth, MA, United States - SSM-Acet-12 | ecosystem: Environmental > Aquatic > Marine > Wetlands > Sediment ...
CAATCGGTTTGGCCGGTTTTTACCAATCGGCTTCAGCCATTTTTTCCAGGGAAAGATGCACGTGATCTGGAAAAATTGTTTGAAGAATTGTATGTGTACAAAAGTAATTACAAACTTCAGAATTTATCATTGTGGGTACCTTGGGCGACCATTGAGTTTGCCATTTTGGATATGTTGGGCAGAATCGCAGGTAAATCGATTGGTGAATTAATTGGAGATATTCATAACCCAAAAATTGCGGTATACCAGGCAAATAATTATCGGGGAAAAACAGCAGAAGAATCCATTGAGTTGATAAAAGAACATGTTGCAAAATCGCAGGCTAAAGCTGTAAAGTTTAAGGTTGGTGGAAGAATGAGTAAAAATGCTGACTATCCTCCCGGAAGGACCGAAAAACTAATTCCAATGGTTCGGCAGGCTTTTGGTGATGAAATGACAATCTATTGTGACTCCAATGGTTCCTATGATGCTGCTGAAGCGATCAGAATCGGCAAAATAATTGAGGAATATAACTACGATTTTTATGAAGAACCTGTCCCGTTTGACTGGTATGAAGAGACAAAACAGGTGACTAAAGCGCTTTCAATTCCGATAGCAGGAGGTGAACAGGAACCCAGTATGCGCAATTTTCGATGGCTGATTGGAAACAGAGCCCTGGACATTGTTCAACCTGATATGTTTTATTTTGGAGGAATGATTCGTTCGATGAAAGTAGCAAGAATGGCAGAAGTCTTCGGTATGCCTTGCGTTCCGCATATTTCCGGTTCCGGTTTGGGGTATTTGTATATGATGCATTTTGTTTCCGCTGTTCCCAATGCGGGGCCTTTCCATGAATTTAAAGGGTTTAATAAAAATATCCCTTTGGAATGTGACACGTCTGATTTAAAGAGTGATGATGGAGTTGTAACTGTGCCAACCGGACCCGGACTTGGTGTTGATATTGATCCCGGTTTTATTGCAAAACATAAAGTGCTTGGAAAATAAAACAAAACCCTTAGGGTAGTGAAACTCCCTAAGGGTTTTGTTTTTAGAAGAAACCCAACTCCAACCGGGCTTCTTCGCTCATCATTGATTTATCCCAGGGTGGTTCAAATGTAAGATCAACATTCACCGTTTCAATTCCATCAACAGATTGAGCTGCCTGGGTAATATCATCAACAAGAATGTCAACTACGGGGCATCCCGGAGCAGTTAAAGTCATCACAATATTGGCATTGTTATTTTCGTCAACATCAACATTGTAAATTAATCCTAAATCGTATACATTAACCGGAATTTCCGGGTCGTAAACCTCTTTCAGGTTATTTATTATTAAGTCGATTCTTTTATCCATATCTTCTCAAGTTATCCTGCAATCCTGTTATAAGCAACAGCATATAGCCTGATTTGTTTTACCATGGCCAGCAATCCATTTGATCGTGTAGGCGACAAATGTTGTTTTAATCCCAGGTCGTCAATAAAATGGAGTTCATTTTCAAGCAGTTCCTTTGGAGTCCTGCCAGATACTACTCTCAATAAAAGAGCAACCAATCCTTTAACGATTACAGCATCGCTTTCACCTTTGAAATGTATCTTGCCATCAACCATATCGGCTACCAGCCAAACTCTCGACTGACATCCTTTAATTATGTTTTGGTCGTTTTTGTCTTTTGGATCCAGGTCTTCCAGATCGTTACCAAGTTCAATAAGATAAGCGTACTTATCCATCCAGTCTTCATAGACCGAAAACTCATCAATTATTTCCTGTTGCACTGCTTCTATTGTCATAAGAAAAAAGCATTATAAACGGAGGCAAAGGTCGTAATTTTTTAACTTCTGACAATGATAAATATTGTTTATTCAGATTAAATCAAAACTAACTTAATGTAAAGTTCCTGATAAAGTAATTTTTTATTTTTGGCTATCCAAAAACTCAACATTAAAAATCTTTACTATGGCATCATTAACCGGAACAAAAACGGAACAAAATTTATTAAAAGCCTTTGCGGGAGAATCACAGGCAAGAATGCGTTATGATTATTTTGCCAAACAGGCAAAAAAAGAAGGTCTGGAACAAATAGCTTCAATTTTTGAAGAAACAGCATTAAATGAGAAAGAACACGCAAAACGTTTCTTTAAATTCCTGGAAGGAAATATGGTTGAAATTACTGCCACTTATCCTGCGGGTAAAATCGGTACCACAGTGGAAAACCTGAAAGCTTCAGCAGAAGGAGAAAATGAAGAGTGGACTGAATTGTATCCTGAGTTCGCTAAGGTTGCTGAAGAAGAGGGATTCCGTGAAGTGGCCAAGGCATTTAAACTGATTGCCAAAGTAGAAAAAGCACATGAAGAACGTTACAGAACCTTATACACTAATCTCGAAGAAGGTAAAGTTTTCAAACGTGGTGAAAGAGTAACCTGGAAATGCCGCAAGTGTGGATTTATTCATGAAGGAACTGTCGCTCCCAGATTGTGTCCCGCGTGTCAGCACGCTCAGGCATACTTCGAAATTAAAGAATCAAACTACTAAGAAACTTGTATCCCTGAAGGTTATGAAGACCTTTAGGGTTGTTTGACAGTTAAAGACCTTAACCCGAAAAATTCATAGAATTTTTTGCCCAGGGGCTGACGTTTTATAAAATTTTATCTAACAGCGACTTATTGTAATAAGAATAAAATATGTTAGAAAAAGGTTTAACCCAAAATTGAGAAGTGAAAAATTTTATAAAAGTCAGGGTTAACCCTGATAAAACCTTTGGTTTTCATCATTATTCATGATTTAACATGAATAATCCGGGTTAAAGGAATTTCAAAATCCTTAAGGTTTTATGTTAAAAGTAACTTAAGTCACCGAACAGTTGAACCCATTGTTATTTCTTTACCAAAAATTCATAACATGATTGATTTTTTGAAAAAATACCGATGGAAGATTTTGGGAACTGTTATTGGAGCGATAGCAGGATATGCTTATTATTATTACGTAGGTTGTAATTCAGGTACTTGTCCAATACAGTCGAACTGGCACACAAGTACACTTTATGGTGGTTTAATTGGATACGTTTTTGTGAATAATCCAAAAAAAGAAGATTTAAAAGAAAATCAGAGCCAAACTCAAATAGACGAAGTTCAGGAAATTCAGTAAGGAAGATTGACCTAAATTATTCACCGGTATACTCTTCTAAAACAAAATCAAAGTGCTGATAATGTCTTGTTCCGCTGGGGATTAAACTACTGGAACCATATAAATTTCTTACCCCGTCCACCGTTATATCTTGTGTTATAAAGACCTGCATTTTGCCATTCCAGTCAAAAAGACCAGCAGGATCATTCAGCTCTTCAATTTCCAAATAAAATGCATTAGAACGGTATGGGTCCATATAATACATTGCAATCTGGCTGGTTATCCCTTGACCGGCCGGACATACTGCATAAACACCAAGTTTGTTGACGGGATCTTCTGATGTGGCCGGAGATACTATGTCATCTGAAAATCGTATTGGCATTTCATCCATTGATGAACATGTTGCATAAACATTTAATAAATCGAGTAATAAATACTTAATGTCTTTAACGGGTGACATTGGGCCGTCACCATCTAAATCAACCTCTTCCCGAAATTCAGCACTTTTAATAATCCATGTTCCAATCACATCAATTTCTGATGGCACTTCCATACTTTCATCGTCGCAGTCACAACGAGTAACAGCACCTATCGTCACAAATAATACAAAAAAAATAATTCTGGTTCGCTTAGATATTTTCATTATTCCTGGGTTAAGATTAGTAACGATAAGTTACAAAATATTAGTCAGAAATAACAGCAGAAATTTACGGTATCAGTACTGGAATAGGGAACCTCATACCAAAGTATTAAATCAGATTGTCCGATTCGATTTAAAGGAGTAAGGATATTTAATCTAATGCGTGTGGAAAGAAGAAAATAGCTGTTAAAGCATCGTCCGAACCTTCTTTAAAGCATCCAGAAAAATGTCAATTTCCTTTTTTGTGTTATACATAGCAAAGGAAATACGTACACATCCGGGGATATTGTAATGTTGCATTACAGTATCGGCACATAAATGCCCTGTACGGACTGCAATTCCCATTTTGTCGATTAACATTCCCAAATCATAAGAATGCACTCCATCTATATTAAAAGAAATAACGCCAGACTTTTCCGGCGCTTCACCATATATTTTCAATCCCTTGATTTCCTTTAGTTTTAAAGTGGCATAATCCAATAGTTCATGCTCCCATGCTGCAATGTTTTCAAGGCCCGTTTCATTCAATAAATCTAAAGCTGTACCAAAAGCAATTACACTCGAGATGTTAGGTGTTCCTGCCTCAAACTTATATGGAAGTTCGTTAAAAGTGGTTCCTTCGAAAGCAACTTCAGAGATCATTTCTCCACCCCCCTGATATGGTGGTATTTCATTAAGCCATTTTTCTTTCCCATACAAAACACCTACGCCATTAGGTCCATACATTTTATGTGCAGAGAATGCATAAAAATCAACATTCAGTTTCTGTACGTTTATATTTATGTGAGGTGATGCCTGAGCTCCGTCAACAAATACAGAGACATTCTTTTTGTGGGCGATTTCGATTATATCTGAGATAGGATTTATAGTTCCCAGAACATTGGAAACATGAGTTACGGCTATAAGTTTTGTATTGGAAGAAATAAGTTCAGGTAGTTTCTCAATTTCCAGAATTCCCCTATCGTTAAATGGGAGTTTCATCACTTTCGCACCTTTTCGTCCGGCAGCCAATTGCCATGGAACAATATTGGCATGATGCTCCATTTCGGAAACAATAATTTCATCTGCCCGATTTAAAAACTTCTCACAATACGAGCTGGCAACCAGATTTATACTTTCTGTTGTGCCTTTGGTAAAAACTATTTCTTTTCTTGAAGACGCATTAATAAAGTTCTGAACCTTATCCCGTACACCCTCAAACTCAACTGTGGCCTTGTCTGCCATATAGTGAGCTCCACGGTGTATATTCCCGTAAAAATCGTTGTGCAGTTCTTCTTCTTTCATCAATACCTGAACAGGTTTTTGTGCAGAGGCTGCACTGTCAAAGTAAACAAAAGGTTTATTATAAACCTTTTTATGAAGAATGGGAAAGTAGCTTCTTATTTTGTTGATGTTGTAGGTCATGTTTATTTTGATTCTTAGCAGGTTACAAAGAATTTACCCACTTCAAAGTCAATCTGTTCGATTTCTTAAAAATTACAAAATGGAAATATAATTGCCAAATAGTTAAACAATTGGTAATTCTGTTTTTACAATGTATTTCAGCAATCGCAGTTATATTCACAATCATGGCAACGCGCCACTTCTCCTCTTAAACGTTTATCAACCAGCTCATCAATCCGGTCGCGAAGTGGTTCCAGCTTAATTTCTTTTACAACTTCGTGGGCAAACGCGTTCATCATCATTAACCGTGCTTTGTTTTCTTCAATACCTCTTGCACGAATATAGAACAACGCTTCTTCATCAATCTGACCAACTGTAGCACCGTGGCTGCATTTTACATCATCAGCATCAATAATCAACTGAGGTTTTGTTTGCATATTGGCTGCATCAGTAAGCAGCAGGTTGTTGTTGCGTTGAAAAGCATTTGTTTTTTGCGCATCGCGAACCACATGTATCCTTCCGGTAAAAGCACCTGAAGAGTTTTCATCCAAAACATTCTTATACACCTGGTTGCTTTGACAATGTGGTTTTGCATGAATAACCTGGGTAAAATTATCAACATGTTGTTTTTTATCCATAAATGCCATACCATACATATTGGCCTCGGCATTTTCACCATTCAGAATAAACTTTAAATTATTACGGATTAATCCCCCGTGCAATGTTGCAGTATGTGTTGTTACCCTCGAATCTCTTTGCTGTTCAATAAAAACAGAATTTAAATTGCTTGCTTTATTATGGTGATTTTGCAACGTGTAGAATTCTACATCGGCGTTGCTGCCGGCAAATATTTCAGTAACATTATTGCTTAGGTACCGGTTAAGGTTCAGGGTATGATCGCACAGCAGCACCTGTACTTTTGCACCATCTTCAACCAGTACAAAATTGCGTTGTGTAGAAAACGTATCCTTCTCGCTTTGCAGTAAATTGATAATTTGAATCGGATTTTCAACCACTACATTTTTGGGAATATAAAGGAAGAATCCGTCTTTGGCAAAGGCGGTATTTAAAGCTACAAGCGGATCTTCATTCGTCTTTCCAAGGCTTGCATACTTTTCCAACAGTTCCGGTTTCTCTTTTGAAATGCTTTCCAGACTGTCCAAAATAACTCCTTCCGGCAACCGGCCTGACGCTTTTGAATCTTTATAAAACCAACCATTAAAAGTCAAAACAAGGTTTGTGTTTAGCTGGGGTACATCACAACGAAATACATCATTTAAATTAGCCGTTGTCTCCTCTTTTTTATGAACGAATTCAAACTTTGGGAAAAAGTAAGGCTGAAGATTTGTATACTTATAGTTTTCATTTTTACGGGTTGGAATTCCCTGCATCACAAAATCCTGAAACGCTTTACTCCGATGGGCATTAAGGACTTCAGAAGAGCCTTCAAAAAGCTGTTCTTTTACATCATTATAATGTGCAGTATATTTTAGTGATAAATCTGCCTTTTCGACTAAAACACTCATATTAATTTCTGTTTTATGATTATTTAACCCAGTCGTACCCTTTTTCTTCCAACTCAAGAGCAAGTTCCTTTCCGGCAGTTTTTACTATTTTCCCTCTGTTAAGTATATGTACATAATCTGGCACGATGTATTCAAGTAACCGTTGATAATGCGTGATAACTATGGTTGCATTTTCTGATGTTTTTAAAGCATTCACACCATAAGCAACGGTTTTTAATGCATCAATATCCAGACCTGAGTCGGTTTCATCAAGAATAGCAAGTTTGGGTGCCAGCAAAGCCATCTGGAATATCTCATTTTTCTTTTTCTCACCCCCGGAGAATCCTTCATTTACCGATCTGTTGGTAAGTTTGGCGTGCATATCAACCAAATCCATTTTTTCACGCATTAGTTTGAGGAATTCACCAGCATTAAGTTCTTTTAATCCCTGGTGCTTTCTGTGTTCGTTAACTGATGCTTTTAAAAAATTGACCATGGGTACTCCGGGTATTTCAACCGGGTATTGAAAACTTAAAAATAAACCGTCTTTAGCACGATCTTCAGGTGCTTTATCCAGTAAATCTTCTTCCAGATAAGTGACTTCACCCTCTGTAATTTCATAGTCTTCTTTTCCCGCCAGAACATTAGCCAGCGTACTTTTACCAGAACCATTTGGTCCCATAATGGCATGAACTTCTCCGGGTTTTACTTCCAAATTAATTCCTTTCAGAATTTCCATTCCTTCAACGGAAACATATAAATTTTTTATTGATAACATTGTTTAAAGTAATAAGATGTGAGTAAACAGTACAGACACCGATACTCCTATGTTAATTCTTAATTTTTATCCTACACTGCCTTCCAGGCTAATCTGTAATAATTTTTGTGCTTCAACTGCAAACTCCATCGGAAGTTTGTTTAGCACCTCTTTGGCGTAACCGTTAACTATCATTCCAATAGCCATTTCGGTATCAATTCCTCTTTGGTTGCAATAGAAGATCTGATCTTCTCCAATTTTTGAGGTAGTTGCTTCGTGTTCAACCACCGAGGATTTATTCCCAACTTCTATATAAGGAAAGGTATGTGCACCGCACGTATCATTCAAAAGCAATGAATCACACTGAGAAAAATTCCTGGAATTCTTTGCATTAGGCAAAATTTTCACCAGTCCCCTGTATGAGTTTTCACTTTTCCCGGCAGATATACCTTTAGAAATAATAGTAGATTTTGAGTTTTTACCAATATGGATCATTTTTGAGCCTGTATCAGCCTGTTGATGGTTATTGGTTACTGCCACTGAATTAAATTCTCCTACAGAATTATCACCCATTAAGATACAGCTGGGATATTTCCATGTTATAGCTGAACCGGTTTCAACCTGAGTCCAGCTGATTTTAGAAGATTCCCCACGGCAAACTCCTCTTTTGGTTACAAAGTTGTAAATTCCACCAACACCGTTTTTGTCACCCGGATACCAGTTTTGAACCGTTGAATACTTAACTTCAGCTCTTTCTAATGCAATTATTTCCACAACAGCTGCATGAAGTTGGTTTTCATCTCGCATTGGAGCAGTGCAGCCTTCCAGATAGCTAACGTAACTGTCATCATCGGCAACAATTAAAGTTCGCTCAAACTGACCTGTATTAGCGGCATTTATCCGGAAATATGTGGATAATTCCATTGGGCAACGAACACCTTTGGGAATATAACAAAATGAGCCATCACTAAAAACAGCAGAGTTTAATGTGGCGAAAAAGTTGTCGGCCACAGGAACTGCTTGTCCAAGGTATTTTTTTACCAGATCAGGATGTTCCTGCACGGCTTCACTAAACGAACAGAAAATTATTCCTTTTTCAGCTAATGTTTCTTTGAATGTGGTTTTTACCGAAACACTATCGATTACAGCATCAACCGCAACTCCTGCCAGTTGTTTTTGCTCCTCAAGCGGAATACCCAACTTATTAAAGGTCTCCAGCAGTTCAGGATCAACTTCATCTAAACTCTCATATTTTGGCTGTTTTTTTGGAGCAGCGTAATAACTGATTTCCTGAAAATCTATGGGTGGTATTTTTAAGTAAGCCCAGTTTGGCATTTTCATTTTTTGCCATTTCCGAAAAGCCTCCAGCCTGAATTCCAACATAAACTCAGGTTCTTCTTTTTTGGCTGAAATAATGCGTATCACATCTTCATTCAGACCTTTATCAATAATCTCGGTTTCAATTTCTGTAACAAAACCGTATTTATATTCTCCCTGTGTTACGTCATTTAATATTTTATCTTGTTCTTCCATTGTTATGTTTTCAACATATTAACAAAACCAGAAACCAAATGTTAATCAGATTGTGTATTTTTTCTTGTTTTAGCTCTCTGGGCTAACTGATTAATTTGGTCTGTTTAAAAATTGCAAAGATATAAAACTATGGGTATTTTTGGCGTTTAAACTTTAAGTATAATACCTTTGGGTCTTAAATTAACAATGAGCAAAGATAAACAGCAAACAAGAATATCGGAATTGGGAGAGTTTGGTCTTATCGACCGTATTACAAGAGATGTTCAAATTACCAATACCAGTACGCTTAAAGGTATTGGAGATGATGCCGCTATTCTGGATTTTAAAGATAAACAGGTTGTTGTTTCAACTGATTTGTTGACTGAAGGTGTACATTTTAATCTGATGTATGTTCCGTTAAAACATTTGGGATACAAATCGGTGGTGGTAAACTTGTCTGATATCTATGCAATGAATGCAATACCCAGTCAAATTACGGTAAATATCGCTTTGTCCAGTAAATTTTCTGTAGAAGCCGTGGAAGAATTGTATTCCGGGATCAGGTTAGCCTGTGAAAAATATAATATTGATCTGATTGGTGGCGACACCACAAGTTCCTTGACAGGTTTGACAATCAGTATTACTGCGCTGGGTGATGTGGATAAAGATAATGTTGTATTGCGTAGCGGTGCCAAACTAAACGATTTACTCTGTGTAACCGGCGATCTGGGTGGTGCCTATATGGGACTTCAGTTGCTTGAAAGGGAAAACGAGGTTTTTAAAGTGAATCAAAACATGCAACCACAACTGGCGGGTTACGATTATATACTTGGACGTCAGTTAAAACCAGAGGCCAGACCGGATATAATAGAGGCATTCAAAAAAATGGGAATTAAACCAACTTCGATGATTGATATTTCAGATGGTCTTTCTTCGGAGATTATTCATTTGTGTAAAAACTCCAATGTAGGATGTAATTTACATGAGGATAAAATCCCGATGGATGATCAGACAAAAAAAATGGCAGAGGAATTAAATATAAATCCTTTGGTTGCTGCATTAAACGGCGGAGAAGATTATGAGTTACTTTTTACATTGCCGTTGAATGATTATGAAAAAATTAAAAATGATCCGGATTTTACCATAATAGGACACATAACCAAGGCTTCGAAAGGAGCAAAGCTGATTACCACTGGCGGTTCTGCTATACAGTTAGAGGCTCAGGGGTGGAATCATGGGAAATAACGATCAACAAAACAAACAAAAAATACCACTGTGAAAATCTCATAGTGGCATTTTTCTTATATATATATTTTTGAAACTAATCCGGGAAATATCCACGAATAATTCCACGTTTTGAATCTTTTACAAAAAGTAGAATTTCATCACGCTCAGGTGATGCCGGCATTTCGGCCTCAATGATTTCTACAGCCTGAGCAGTATTTAATCCTTTTTGATAGATGTATCTGTAAATATCCTGGATCTCCCGAATCTTTTCATTATTAAATTGACGACGGCGTAGTCCGATTGAGTTAATACCCACATAAGAAAGTGGTTCGCGCCCTGCTTTAATAAATGGAGGAATATCTTTTCTTACCAAAGATCCACCCGCTACCATTACGTGAGAACCAATTCTACAGAATTGATGCACCGCTACCATTCCGGCCAGGATTGCCCAATCGTCAACAATAACTTCACCTGCCAGCTGAGTATTGTTAACCAGTATAACATTATTTCCTACATAACAATCATGCGCAACATGCACATAAGCCATAAGAAGACAGTTGTTGCCAATTACAGTTTTTCCTTTTGCAGCAGTACCTCTGTTGATGGTTACGAATTCGCGAATTGTATTATTATCACCGATTTCAACTGTAGAATATTCTCCTCTGAATTTTAAGTCCTGCGGAATTGCTCCAATTACGGCTCCAGGAAATATATTGCAGTTTTTTCCAATCCTTACGCCAGGTAAAATGGTTACACCGGAACCTATTCTTGTTCCTTCTCCGATTACAACGTCGTGATCTATCGATACAAATGGTTCAATTACAACATTATCCGCAACTTTTGCATCAGGATGAACATATGCCAGTGGTTGTTTCATTATATCTTATCTTAATTGTTTTCTGTTTGTTTGACTATTTGTGCCATGAATTCGCCTTCGGAAACCACCTTGTTCCCAACATAAGTAACACCTTTCATATTGGCTATTCCCCTGCGAATCGGCGAATTTAATGTTAATTTGAATATCAGGGTATCTCCCGGCACAACTTTTTTTCTGAATTTGACATTATCAATCCGAATAAAATAGGTGGAGAATTTTCCTTCCTGTTGACTTAAAACAAGTAATCCACCGGTTTGAGCCATAGCTTCAATCTGAAGTACAGCAGGCATAACAGGTTCTTCAGGAAAGTGTCCCTGGAAGAAAGGTTCATTTACTGTGACACTTTTTATCCCAACAATCTCCCTATCGGTTAAGGATATAATCTTATCAACCAATAAAAACGGATAACGATGCGGAAGCAATTCTTTTATCCGGTTAACATCCATCAATGGAGGTTTATTTGGATCATATTCCGGAACAGAAACTTCAAGTTTCTTAATAACTTTTTTTAATTCTTTAGCAAAAAGAGTATTTGGACCATGTCCTGGTTTTGAGGCAATTATCCTTCCTTTAATGTGCTTTCCGCACAAAGCCAGGTCTCCAATTACATCAAGTAATTTATGTCGGGCACATTCATTATCAAAATGTAACTCAAGATTATTTAATATACCCTGTGGTTTTACCTCAACCCTGTCATGGTTAAACAAATCCGCTAACCGATTCAGCTCTTTTTGATCAACTTCGTTATCGATAATTACAATTGCATTATCTAAATCACCACCTTTTATTAAGTTATGATTTAAAAGAAATTCCAACTCATGAAGGAAAACGAATGTTCTGCATTTAGCAATCTCATCTTTAAACTGACTGATTGAATCCAGTGTTGCATACTGATTATTCAACACCCTTGATTTGAACGAGATCATCACATTAATCCTGTAATCATCATCGGGTAATGCGATAATTTCTGCACCGGATTTTTCGTCCTTAAAATAAATCTTTTCTTTTACTTCAAAATATTCCCGTTCCGCATCTTGATCTATGATTCCGGCTTTTTCAATGGCTTCAACAAAATATTTGGAACTTCCATCAATTATTGGAGCTTCTTCATTATTTACTTCAATTAATACATTGTCGAGGTTCATTCCGATTAAAGCTGCCAGGGTGTGTTCGATTGTGCCGATTCTGGCCCCGTCATTTTCCAGCAATGTGCCACGTGAAGTGTCAATTACCAGGTCAACATTTGCATCAATTATCGGTTGATTTTCAATATCTACTCTTTTAAATTTGAACCCATGGTTTACAGGAGCCGGTAGAAAATTCATCGTAACATCTACACCCGTGTGCAAACCTTTTCCTTCAATTTTAAATGAATTTGCTAACGTTTTTTGCTTTTCCACCATATTCAATACAATTTATGCTAATCCTTATTTCTTTATGTGATTTATTTCTTTTTGAAGTCGGCGAATGTCTCGTTGCAGTTTAGGCAGGTCTTTGTAAACGAATGCGGCTCGCATGGCATCTTTAATGGGGATTGCAGGACTTCCGAAAACGACTTCGTCATCTTTTAAATTTTTGGAAGTGCCCGATTGGGCAGCTATAGAAACTCTGTTCCCAATCTTAATATGGCCCGCTAATCCAACCTGTCCGCCAAGCATACAATTTTTACCCAGTTTGGTTGAACCTGATATGCCGGTTTGAGAAGCAATTACTGTATTTTCTCCAATGTCGCAGTTATGAGCGATCTGAATTAAGTTGTCGAGTTTTACACCTTTCCGGATTATTGTTGAACCCATAGTGCCACAGTCAATTGTTGTATTGGCTCCAACTTCAACGTCATCTTCAAGAATAACATTACCAATCTGGTGGATCTTTTTATATGTTCCGTCTTCTTTGGGAGCAAAACCAAATCCGTCAGAACCTGCAACCGCTCCTGAATGTAAAATACAATTGTTACCAATAATGCAATCGTCATATATTTTTACACCTGCGTACAAAATACAGTTTTCACCAATGGTAACATTACTGCCAATATGTACCTGAGGATGAATCTTTGTGTTGTCACCAATTTTAGACTTTTCTCCGATATATGTAAAAGCACCGATGTATACATTATTACCTAAAGTTGCTGTATCTGCTATATAACTTGGTTGTTCAATTCCCTTTTTTAACAAAGCTTTTGCCTGTACATATAAATCGAGTAAAGAAGCAAATGCCTGGTAGGCATCATCAACTTTAATAAGTGTTGCAGAAATTTCTTTTTTTGGAATAAAACTTTTGTTTACTAAAACGACTGAAGCTTTTGTTTTGTAAATAAAATTTTCGTATTTGATGTTGGCAAGAAAAGCCAGTGTGCCTGGTTTTCCTTCTTCTATTTTTGAAACATTCGATACCTTAATATCCCCATTTCCAATTATTTCCCCGTTTAAAAATGCTGCAATTTCTGTAGCTTTAAAATCCATTCTCTGTCTTTTTGGCGTTGCAAATATAGTTTTAAACTAATTAATGTCCAATTCTTTGGGATAACACAGATAATACTTCCTGACAGTTTTGCTTAAAGCCGAAAGGTTGATATCAGATGCCTGGCGAATATCTTTAAGTTTTTTGTTTTTGTCTAAAACAAGTATATTCTCATTGTGTTTGTTATATGCATTATTGGTTATTTCACCTGTCATTAAGAAGTATTCTGCTAATTCTTTATCGCTGGTGATTTTTTTATATATCTCTTTGAGAATTTTATTTTCCTGCGCTTTGGAAACGGGTTTTTCAAGTAAGGTTGTTTTGAATAATTTTCTGTTAATAAGACTGTCAGCGAGTTTTGATAATACCAGATCAGAACTCCATTGCCATTCTTTTACCGAAATAAGAAAATCATTGTCGTCTAATAAAGTATACCAGTTAAGAATATTTTTACCGTTGATCTTTATATTGTTTTTGAAATCTTCTGAAGAAAACTTATGATTCAAAAAAACATCTAAAGTAGGTGTTGCAAAAATGTCAAAACCTTCACGGGTTAATTTTCTGGCACGATTAAGTACATTAATTAACAGAAATTCAGCAGCAACCACCGTTTTGTGCAGATAAACCTGCCAATACATTAAACGACGGGAAATCAGAAATTTTTCGACAGAATAAATTCCTTTTACATCTACTACCAACTGATCATTCCAAACATTGAGCATTTTAATAATTCGTTCAATGCCTATGGTCCCTTCTACAACACCGGTAAAAAAACTGTCTCTGCTAAGGTAATCCAGTCGGTCCATGTCTAGCTGACTGGAAACCAGTTGGTGAAGGAATTTTTTTTTGTATTTATTGGTAAAGATCTTTATTGCTAAATCAAGCCGACCATTAAACTCTTTGTTTAACAGGTTCATTAAAAGTAATGAAATCTCTTCATGCGAGATTTCAACCAAAGTATTCTCCAATACATGAGAAAAAGGGGCGTGTCCGATGTCGTGTAAAAGAATTGCCACAGTTACTGCCTCTGCTTCTTCCTGTGTTATTTCGTGTCCTTTTAGGCGCAATACAGAAATGGCCTGTTGCATTAAATGGCAAGCACCTATGGCATGTTCAAGACGGGAGTGATTTCCACCAGGAAAAACCAGGTACGAGAGACCTAGTTGCTTTATGTGTCTTAATCTCTGGAAGATCGGGTGTTCAACAAGATCGAAAATCAGTTCAAACTGCAAATTAATAAAACCAAAAACCGGATCGTTTATGATTTTCTTTTTATTTGTATAATGTTGATTCACCAGACCTAACCTGTTTGCTTGGAGGCACAAATGTAAAAAAAATTGATAAGATCAAAACTGACAACTTCAGGTCAGTTTTAAAGTGGTTTTTAACAATTCCTGAGTTGGCCGTGGTTGGTGCATATCCAGCGTTACTTATTCTTTTAAATCAATATTTTACAATTGACAATATATTTGTGAGTGTAGGATAAAATTACTATTTTTGCGGTGATTTTTCTAAAACGAGTTTTTAGGGGACCTCTGGGTTCCCTATTTTATTACGTAGTAATTAATGATTGACAAAACACAGATAATAAAGTTGGTTAACGAAAGGCTGGATGAAAAAATGTTTATTGTAGATGTTACCGTAAATGAACGTAATGTGATAAATGTTTTTATCGATAGTTTTGATGGTGTAACCATAGATCAATGTGTTTCTGTTAGTCGAAATTTGGAGCTTAACCTTGACAGGGAAGAAGAGGATTTTGAATTACATGTTTCATCTCCCGGACTTGCTGAAGGTTTCAAAGTAAAACAGCAGTATTTCAAGTATCAGGGACATGATATTGAGGTTGAAACAAAGGAGTCTTCAAAGAAGCTTGAAGGTGTTTTGCTGGATGCTGGTGAAGAGGGGATTGTTCTTGAAACTTCATCCAGAGAAAAGGTTGA
>Ga0272443_10004392_pt1 | contig 15399 bp, 13 predicted proteins | sample SSMAcet12_FD_193581 | JGI IMG/M metagenome (GOLD analysis project Ga0272443, IMG submission 193581) | Marine sediment archaeal communities from Little Sippewissett salt marsh, Falmouth, MA, United States - SSM-Acet-12 | ecosystem: Environmental > Aquatic > Marine > Wetlands > Sediment ...
AAGACATTATCTACTATCTTACCTTAATTTATTCAATGAGCTCATTTGAGTATTACATCAAAAGATTAAACTCATTAACCCTTTTGAGATGAACGTAGGGCAATCGTAGGGTAATCGTCAAGCAGGAAGGTCTACTATCCTGTAAGATTCTAATAAGCAAAGGTGACTTCTCTTCTTCTCCTCCTTAATGAGAGTGCTGAGGTCGGCGTCCTCAGCACTCTTGTAATTTAACCATATCCCCCCTCAGACTCTACTTCCCAATAAAACGATCAAGATCCTCATTTCATGAGGTCATCATCTGAATTGAATTATAATGAGGTCGTCCAGACAATCTAATATCTTGGGAGCTAGAAATGGAACAAAAACGTGAGACGTATGGAATTGACATCGCAGGCATTCATCGCGAACTGGAACTCTTTGAGATCAAACCGGGGCTTCGGATCGCAATCCTTAATATCCTTGGCGATACCGAACTGGTCGAAGCCTGTGCCAAAATCCTGGCCGAAAAACTGGAAGTCATTGATTACGACACCTTGGTAACCGCAGAAGCAAAGAGCATCCCCATTGCACATGCACTTTCAGTAATCACGAAAAAACCCTATGTCATCCTCCGGAAAGCATACAAACCCTATATGGGAGACGCCATTCACTCCGAAACACTCTCGATCACGACAGGCAAGCCGCAGACACTCTATCTCGATGAAAAGGACCGTGAAATTATCAGCGGCAGCCATGTCGTTATCCTTGATGACGTGATCAGCACCGGTTCTACCCTTCAGGGAATGCGCCTGATCCTTGAGAAGGCCGGTGCAAAAATCGCTGCTGAAGCAGCCATATTGACCGAAGGCGAGCGCGCTAAATGGGCTGAGATCATATCCCTGGGGCACTTACCCGTATTCACTGACTAGAAATATCATCCAAAGAGAGACATCAGCCGTGTGTGGACACGGCTGTTTTATTTAACCTGGATTCAAAAAGGACGGACGAATAGCAGACTCCCTGATTTCTATCGTGACTAATCATAATTTTGAGTGTTTTTCTAGTAAATGATCACCTAATAAACTGGAACTTTTATTGCAATGAATACGTTACAAGTTATACAACTTTTATACTTTAATTTCGTATATTTAGAAGAAAGGAGGATGTCCATGAGTGCTGTTGTCTATTTTACTGTTGGATTGGTTGGTGTTATTTTTGCTTTAATCAGCATCACTGGGATGGAGCATAAGAATAACAAATGAGTATCCAACAAAAACCCTGACTCACCCCAACAGCGCTACCAGAAAGCCGTTTGTTGGGGTGATTTGTTATATGGTTGCTGCGTTCAGTACATCCTTCTGTTCTCATGTTTTTTATGTCGTTTGATACCTTGAAAAATCTGTAAGTTTAAGCCACAATTCCCTTAACTATACGTAAAATTTTATCTATCATTTCAGGAGGTATAATGCGCATCCGCATTGGTTTGGAGAAGAACATAGAAGGCCGCGACCTGGCCTGGGCATTGGATTACCCTGGCTGTTTCGCCTATGGCGCAGATGAAGCTGAAGCCCTGATTAGTCTGCCGCGGGAGCTCCTCAGGTACGAGATATGGATCAAAGATCACACTGCTGAACCCTGGGTGGATCTCAAAGATATGGATATGTATGTCGCAGAACGGTATGAAACCTTCCGCATGGGCAAAGATTACCTACCTGCGCAGGAAGGCGCCGGGTACGAGATCAACGCCTGGTTCAAGGATGACTGGCGCCCACTCACATCAGAGGAAATCGACCACAATCTGCTGGTCTTCCAATGGCAGCGCGATGAACTGCTGGCAGGGTTGGACACACTCGACCCTGAGCTACTAGTGAAAGAATTCCCTGGTCAGCGCTGGAACATTTTGGGTATCGCCGGGCACATTGCTGACGCAGAACTCTGGTACCTCTCGCGTTTATCACTCACCTCCCTGAAGCGCGAAGACCTCCCCTTTGATCCGGTGGAACGACTCTCCAAAACGGCAGAATTCATCACGTCAACCTTCCCCGAATTTATTAATCAAATCAAAGTCATCGGGATTGATGGGGAGTTCTGGTCCTACAGGAAGATTGTCAGGCGGACTCTCTGGCATCAGCGGGATCACATTGAACATATCAAAGAACTGGCATTTAGTTAATCAACCATATTAAAGTTAAAACGCAAAGCAGGCGCCTCACCAAACGCCTGCTTTGCTTAGTTAACCTCACCTTGTATCAGTTAGGTAAACATAACTGTGTGGTTCAGATCAACTTGAAAGGAGAGAAATCAAATTTCCTGAACAAACTTAGGATATCACAAGGCTATTAATGAACAGGGAATGAATTGTTATCGTATTGTTAAGCCACAACCTTCCTTGCTGTAACACCCCCTTTCCCTTCGCGTACAACCCTGTTTTTTGGCAAATCATCCAAGGTGTGCTATCATTCTAATCTGTGGGAAGGATGCATCCATGAAAAGATCCGGACGCCTCGTCTTATATCTCATCCTCAATATTCTGGTCTCAGCGGGGACAATTTTGACCGTGCTTTGGCTGTGGGATCGCGCCCATTTAGGCCCGGAAAGCAGCCAAACGTCTGAGGGCACTGTGCTGGAGGAGACTGGAATTGCAGTACCGAAAATTACCTCTACCAGCCAAACTTCATCCATTCTGGGTGAGATAGAGTGGGCCGAGGAAGACCAGCAGATAGCCATCTGGACAGTTGTCGGCACTGGAAATCTAGACCTGGAATATGTCGAGGTCTTCAATCAATCAGATGGCGCGGTGAACATGAGCGGCTGGCAGATAATAGATGAAAACGAAAATCAATTCACTTTCCCTGCTTTGATCCTAAACAACGGCGGTTCGGTGAAGGTATATTCAAAGGGGGGGATTGATACAGTGATAGAATTATATTGGCAGGCTGAAGCCCCCATCTGGCAGTCCGGTGAGACCGTGAGACTCCTGAACTCGGATGGAAATACAGCAGCAACTTATTCAATACCCTGAATTAAAGGATTATGACCAGAGCACTCTATCGAAAATGGCGCCCCCAGGACTGGGATGAAGTCGTCGCCCAGGGACATGTCATCCAGACGCTCAAAAATGCCGTTCTGAATGACCGCGTTGCCCACGCGTACCTCTTTGCAGGTCCGCGCGGCACAGGTAAGACAACCACCGCACGCCTGCTGGCGAAGGCGGTCAACTGTTTGGAACCGGACCTGGCAAAGCGGCCCTGTAATGCCTGCGAACACTGTAAAGCACTCAACGCCGGGCGTTTCATGGACCTGATCGAGATCGACGCCGCCTCCAACACCAGCGTTGATGACGTCCGCGACCTGCGTGAAAAGATCAACTTTTCACCCTCCCAGGGGCTTTTCAAGGTCTACATCATCGATGAAGTCCATATGCTCTCCACTGCAGCCTTCAACGCGCTCCTGAAGACGTTGGAGGAACCACCCCCGCACGCGATCTTCATCCTGGCAACGACCGAGATCCACAAGATCCCGGCAACCGTGTTGTCCAGATGCCAGCGGCATGAATTCCGCCGGATACCCATCGATGAGATCATTCATCATCTGGAGGAGAAGAGCCAAGAAGAAGGAATCCGGGTGGAAAAAGCAGTCTTCACCGAGATCGCGCGCCAGGCGACAGGCAGCCTGCGAGATGCCATCTCACTGCTGGACCAATTGACGTCTTCCAACGAGAAGATCACGCTTGAAATGGCGCAAAAGGTTCTGGGGACTGCCACCAGCATGCGTGTGGTGGAAATCGTCAGCGCTCTTTGCGAGAGGAAATCCAGTGAAGGTTTATCACTGATCGACCAGGCGCTTGACAGCGGCACAGACCCGCGCCAGCTCGCGCGCCAGACCGTCACCTACCTGCGCAGCGTCCTGTTGGTCAAAATGGGCAACGAAGGGAAGGTCAAAGCGTCAAAAGAAATTGAAACTAGGTTGAGAACGCATGTGGAACAGTTTTCCATGCCGGACTTACTGAGCGCGATCGAAGCCTTCAACAAGGCAACGGTTGAGGAACATGCGAACTGGCATCCCGGCTTGGGTTTGGAATTGGCGTTCACAACATTCCTGACCGAACCAGAACGTGAGCAGGTCCAAAAAAAACCATCAAAACAACCTTCTGTGGATAAAAAACCCATCACGTCCAGGCCGCAAGCCAAACAGGAACAAAAAAGCTCTCCACAGACCTCAAAACCTGTTGAAAAAGTATCCGAGCCGAGGAAAGAAGAAGTAGTAGAAGAAAAGAAAGCGCAGGAAGAAAAGTCCCCTGAGTCTTCCCCCCCGGCAGCAACGACTAAACCTGACCAAACAAGGGTTTCAAAGAAAAAATCTGAAGAAACAACTCAGGTAGGTAATATCTCACTCAACCAAATCAACCACGATTGGGCAAAGGTGAAATCAAAAGTGGGGAAACATAACCCCCGCACAGAAGGCTTGTTGAACACCTCCAAACTGGCTGGGATGAAAGAGAATACCTTGATCCTGGGATTTTCATCCGAAACGCTCAAAGATATGATGGAAAAAGAAGGCAATATCACCCTCACCATGGATATCCTTGAGGAAGTCTTCGGTCAGCAGATTCTCGTCAACTGCATCGTGACAACCCACCAGGGCAGCACCCTTCCGGAAGACCTGGATATCGACGCTGACGGTATGGTCAGCACCGCAACACGGGACCTGGGTGGTAAAATCAGCAAATCAGAAGAATTGAAATAATCCTTCATTCAAGAGAGGAAGAACGTATGGCAAAAGGCTATAAACGTCCACATGTGAATCGGAGCGGCGGGGGGATGATGGGACAAATCCAGCAAATGCAGCAGCAGATGGCGCAGGCCCAGGCGGAACTGACCGAAGAAACGGTATCTGCGACCGTTGGTGGCGGCGTGATCACCGTTACCATGACTGGTGACCAGGTCTGTAAGGAAATCAAAATTGCCCCCGAACTGCTTGAGGATGCTGATGTGGAGATGCTTCAGGATTTGATCACGACTGGGGTTAATGCCGCTCTCGATAAATCACGCGCCCTGGCTTCAGAAAAGATGAAACCATTCACCGATGTACTCGGTGGATTAGGCCTGGGAATGTAACGTATTTCAATGCGCGCCCTCCCTGAACCCGTCCAGAACCTGGTTGATGCCTTTGCTAGGCTGCCGGGGATCGGTCCAAAGACCGCTTCACGGCTGACCTTCTTCCTTCTGCGCGCGCCGGAGGAGCTCTCCAAATCTCTTTCCGAAGCCCTCGTCGGCATCAAGCGGGAGACTGGGCTTTGCGAAGAATGCTTCAATATTACCCGCAAGGACTCCCCCATTTGCGAGATTTGCGCCAGCGAACAGCGCGACCGCGAGATCCTGTGTGTGGTTGAAGAGCCCATGGATGTGCTGGCAATTGAAAAAACCGCAGGCTATAACGGCCTGTATCATGTCCTGCACGGCGTTCTTTCACCCATCGAAGGCATCGGCACAGAAGACCTGAAGATCAAAGAGTTATACCAGCGTTTGAAGGAGGGCGATTTCAAGGAAGTCATTCTGGCGACCAATCCCAGCATGGAGGGGGACGCGACCGCCATGTACCTGCACGATCGCATCACCCCTCTGGTGGAACGTGTCACCCGGCTGGCACGCGGGCTCCCAGTTGGCGGCGACCTGGAATATGCGGACCAGAACACACTCCTGCGAGCTCTTGCCGGACGCCAGAGCCTGGACTAGAGTCAATCTCATTTGCAATATATGCACCTGACTCAGGTGCCTTTTTCTTAATTCGCAATCGATCGCATTGGGAACAATCATTTTGCTAAAATGGTGTTGATATCCGCACCACTTCTTCGAGAAAGGTGAATTAAATGACAGAACGTCTGGTTGTTTACGATTCAGTATTCGGTAATACCGCGAAAATTGCAAAAGCCATTGGAGAAGCAATTGAGGCACCAGTCAGAAAGGTCTCCGAGGTCAGCCAGAACGACCTCGAAAATCTCAAGGTCCTTTTTGTCGGCTCACCGACGCGCGCCTTCAACCCCACCCCCGCAACCAAGAACTTCCTGAAAGGCTTGCAGGGTGATGCCATGATCAATGTAAAAGCCGCGGCATTCGACACCCGCATCGCTCCGGAGGATATCGACTCTGATTTCTTCCGTTGGTTCATCAAGACAATGGGATATGCTGACAAAAAGATCGCCAAGCAGCTCGTGAAAAAGGGCGCTAGCCTGGCTCTGGACTCGGCAGGGTTCGCCGTCAAGGATTCAGAAGGCCCCTTGAAGGATGGCGAACTCGAACGAGCAAAGGCATGGGCGAAAGCCATCCTTTGAACTGCAGCGCGCGGTAATCTACCATGATAAGCTGTGAAAAAGCCAAAGTTTTCACTGGCAGACCTTGATGAGACTGTGGTCTCGCTTGTTGATGGATTGGACAAGCGCGGCGTGGCAGTTTGGGCAAAGGCATGTGCCGAACGCGTCCTGAACTTCTATGAAGAGGCTTACCCGGAAGACCCACGCCCCCGCCGGGCGTTGGAGAAACTCCAGGCATGGATTAACACCGGCGAATTCAGGATGAGCGAAATTCGTGCTGCCTCCCTGGCTGCCCATGCAGCCGCCCGTGAAGTGGGCGAAGACAGCCCGGCTCGTTCCGCCGCACGCGCCGCCGGACAGGCAGTCGCCACAGCACATGTGAAGACTCATGCCATCGCTGCCGCGAATTACGCCCTGCAGGCCATCCATCGAGCCTCGGACGCCCAGGATGCTGAAGAATTTATCGCAAGAGAGCAGGAATGGCAAATCCAATATCTACGCAAATTGGGCTCAGACGAACAATAACTAAACGAAGAACACAGGTATCAATTAGTATTTTGGTTCGTTTAATAAAGAGAGGGGCAGCGTATGTCCAGACAAGAAACAGCAATCCACCGGCAAATTGGCTGTAAGACATTTCCCTGCGAAGATATCAATAAAGATCACTACCTGATCCCGGAAATCAACATCGATCCTGAGGTGGTCAGGCTGGTGCTGATCTCCGAAGCCGCTCCGCCGGACCCTTCCGATTATTATTACGCCGGCGAGTCCGCTGCCTACGCGCGAACCACACTGGCAGTCTTCAAGCAGGCCAGTGTCAATGCAAACAGTTTCTGGGACCTTGTAGATCGGGTGATCTACTTCACGACAGCCGTCAAATGCGGGAAAACAGGCTATGGGATCAAGGCGGGGACGATTAAAACCTGTTCTCACATCCTCGAAACGGAGCTGAACCTGTTTCCCAACGTGGGGGCATACCTCCTGATGGGCGATGTGGCGATCAAGGCTGTCAACTATATCGCCAAGCGCCTTACCGGCGCACGCGCCATACCGGCCGGATCCACATACAAGATCCGGGGTGGAGAATTCTTTTTCAAAGGACAACGGGCTTTCCCCTCCTATCTGCAGGTCGGCCCCAGTTTCGGGATCGAAAAAAGCAAACAGCGTATGATCGTCGAGGATATTACCCAGGCAAAAAATGCAATCTCCAACTCGCATTAGGAACTAATAAAGAAATTCTCCGCTTAAGAAACGCTCTCAGGGGCAATAGAATTGGATCAAATTTCGCAAGGGGACACCGCACAACAATTATTTGATTTCCAATCAAATAATTTTATATAATATCATTGGTTAAATAAGCCTGCCAATTCCCTGCTGCCATCATCAACGCAAATAATCATCAATCAATCCGGCACGTTCAAGGAGAATTAATCATGAAAAAAGGTGCTCTTTTAATCACAAATTCTTTAATCGTCATTATCAGCCTTTCGGCTTGCGGAATGCTCCAAGACCAGAGACCAGGAGACAGCGCTGAGATAGGGATGGGGCTATCATCAGCTGAAGGTTACCCGCTTGTGGATATCTGCGACCTGGGTCAGGATCGAGTCGGTGAGGATGTTCGGGCTGTCGGGACCATCAATTTCATGGATGAGAACGCCGAAGGAACTTTCGCAGAAATATCAGAGGGTGGCTGCAAGGTTGGGGCATTCGTTCCGCAAGAAATGTGGGAACTCTGGGAACCCGATATGCAGGCTGCCCTTAATATGGATAACACGATCGAAGCCTGGGGTACCTTGGTCTCATTCGACGGAGAGCTTATCATCAACCTTTCAGGAATTATGCTTTTTGAAGAAGCGGAAACCGCTCAGGACGTAAATCGGGTTGAGAACGTTGAAGAGAATGAGGAAGAACTTGTCGAAGAAACCCGAGAGTACACCCTCCCAGAAGCACCTGAGTCAGCCCTCCTGGATGTGCCGCTGATCTATTCCGGCTACGACGGGATGCCCGGTGTTTGCTACCTTGGTTCCGCCGGAATGCTGGTCAAATACGAACATCCTGAACTGGACTTTGCGGACATCACCGCGTTGAGCGGGATGGGATCAAGCGCACTGCATATGGATTACCCGGACATGCCTTCCATGCTGATTAGCCCTTATACAACCCAAAGCGTTGTTTTCATGATGAATAACCTGGGAGCCGACTTCGTCGTCGGTTTTCTAGAGAATGGGAAAGGTTCTGACCCATACCAACCCATATCACTGCCCTTCGAAGATAACGCGACCCATCAACTCTCTTTCTCAGATAGCGCGGAAGCTTTGACGGTTTTAAAACAGGCCATCGGCTCCGGGAAACCAGTGATGGTGTACTTGAATCTATATCACGTCCATGATGATTTCGCTGAGACATCTGAATTCTGGCGGGATATCCTTGGGAAAGATCATGCCGCACATTATATGGTCATCAAGGGTTATGATGCGGATACTTTTTACTTCAACGATCCAACTGACCCCACCGCTGCTGCCGATGACCTGACAGCCAACATGGAGCACTTCCTGCTCGCCTGGGAAGACACAACTGAGATCGTCAACGAGCCTGGCATTGGACCGTTCTGGATGGTGTTCATAGACACATCCGGCGAAGTCCCCTCCACAGAGGAAGTCATTGATCTGAACCTGGAAAAAGCGGTCGATGCCCCGGCAGAGATCCGTAAGTTCGCTGAAAAACCGGATAATTCGGATTACACACGGTTCATGTTGCTGGAATTAGGCAATGCCCGGATCAACTTCGGTGAATTCTTGATTCGGAACGGCTATGAGGAAGCAGGTGACCTGTATATCCAATCAGGAACGTTGTTAAGCGATATGGCAATTAATATGACTGTTGATACCGAAACCCTGCTGGAGGTAGCTGACCTGGAAGAGGCGGCACTCATCCTCCTCCTTCAATGAGATAGGATCGATAATCATAAAAACTCCCATCAGTAAAGATGGGAGTCTCGGATTTTTTGGCGAACAGGGTTCCGATCAGATCTGACTGAAAAGGCGTTTTAATAGATCAGCCCAGGATTGAAAATCATGTCCATGATCTTCATATGTCATTCCCTTTAATGCCTTAACAAGCAGGTCAATACCTTCCGAAGTCAGTTTATCCCGTTCCTGGATCAGATATAAAGCACAGGCAATCCGTGTCTGTTTATTCGTATCAGCTTTGAATAATTCATTGAATGCATGTTCAATCGTGTCTTTTGTATTACTTAACTCCTGCTTCTGCTGCATTTGATCTTTGTAATTTTCGCTGTATGTCAGTTTTGAAAGCAGGATGCCGAGCAGCCACAACGCGCCTGCGCACATAAACAGATAGGGTAAAAGTATTGGAAAGGCATTTCCAAATTTCGCTTGAGATAGCTTCGGAAAAATGAAAAGGATCACACCATAGATGGACATAAAGAGGACAAATAAGGATAAGAGTAAACGCGGAATCAACAGGACCAGAGGAGGAAAATCATATTTCGAATTCATCGCCCGCCCAGTCGTTTGAACACCCATTGAATCGATGCCGAGTTTAAGGTCCCAAAACGCGTATTTCAGCATCAGGATAGAAAGGCCACCCACCCCTGCGCCGGCAACCCAGCTGACCCAAAAGAGAGCCGTTGAGTGAATCAACGCGCCGGCTTGATCAAGAATTGGATACCGGTCTGAAAGATAAACCGCTCTCACGCCAAAGAAGATCAACACAGCAGCGATAATGATAAACAAGACCATCAGGAAATTCTGGTCACCCTTGACCTTGCCATCCCATGTGCCCACGCCGTGCTTGTGCTCATAGGCATCCCGCACTGAGGCATCTTTGAATTTTTTATGAGAACCGGCATAAACCCACTGATGCGTCTGGTCAATTTGTCTGCCGCTCGGATTATGCAGTTTGGGCAATAAGGCGGCGATCATAAAGATGCCAACAGCGATATAGCCTGAAACCTGGCAGAAAAAGAAATAATTCGCCAGCGTGTCTATCCCATCAATATTGATGGCGCTTCTAAGGGAATCAGAGATCAGGATTAAGCCAATAAATATATCAGCAATTCCAAAAATGATTAATCCGACTGTCCCCCAAACAGGTCTGTTATCTTCATGTTTCCTTTTCATAATGTTGTCTCCTTCCAGAAATATTTCCCGTGAAAATTACCTGAAAGACTATTTTATCACCATCAATCCTTATATTCTTTCAATCCCAAGGAAACACATATTCTCTACTTTGTTGTGCAAGCGCCATTTTCATGCCATCCCCTTTGTAAATATCGTATAATGGATAAGTTACATAATTTATTACTTCGCATCAGGAGAAATTATGCAGGATAAACCCAAAGGCGCGGATATCCGCCAGGATTTTATCGATTTTTTCATCGATCATGGACACACCTTCGTCCCTTCTTCCTCCCTTGTCCCCGGTGGCGATTCGACGCTCCTGTTCACAAATGCAGGCATGGTCCAATTTAAGGACGTCTTCCTCGGAACCGACCAACGGCCCTATACAAGGGCGGTCGATTCACAGAAATGCCTTCGCGTTTCCGGGAAGCACAATGATCTGGATCAGGTCGGGCGCGACAACACCCACCACACCTTCTTCGAGATGCTGGGCAACTGGTCCTTCGGGGATTACTACAAAAAAGAAGCCATCTCCTGGGCCTGGCAGCTTCTCACGGAAGTCTGGAAGCTCCCCAAAGATCGATTATGGGCAGCTTATTTCAAGGACGAATTGGGCGAAATCCCCGAGGATCGTGAAGCAGCCGATGTCTGGCTGTCACAGCCCGGGTTCAACCCGGATCACCTCCTGCCCTTCGGGCGCAGGGATAACTTTTGGGAAATGGCGGATACCGGCCCCTGCGGGCCTGACACCGAAATCCATTTCGATCGAGGACCTGAATTCTGCAACATGGCAGACGTCCCGGGGCATATCTGCCGGGTCAATGGGGACTGCGAACGCTTCCTTGAGATCTGGAATAACGTCTTCATCCAGTACAACCGGATCTCACCCACGGAATTGGTCCCGCTTGAAAAGAAGCATGTGGATACCGGCATGGGGTTCGAGCGTATCGTCTCCATCCTGCAGGACGTCCCTTCTAATTACAAGACCGATCTGTTCATGCCGCTGATCAAGCGCGTGCAGGAACTAACAGGGCAGACGGATGAGGAACGCGAAGCTAACCTGACCCCCTACCGCGTCATCGCCGATCATGCCCGCGCCACGTCCTTCCTGATCGCGGATGGTGTCGTGCCGGGCAATATCGGGCGCAACTACATCTGCCGGATGCTCGTCCGCAGGGCTGCCCGCTTTGGGATGAAGCTGGGCCTGCATGAGCCGTTCATGGCGGAGGTTGCCAAAGTCGTGATCGACGAATACGGCGACTTTTATACGGAATTGAAGCGTAATGAAGAAGCCATCCTGGATAACCTGTCCCGTGAGGAAAAGCAGTTCCAGAAGACCGTCAAAGCCGGTCTGGAACAGTTGGATGAACTGTTAGATGAACTTAAACAAAAAAACTGTTCGGTCCTGGACGGGAAAATTGCCTTTGAACTCTACGCCACGCACGGACTGCCGTTGGAGATCACCCGCGATATCGCCGAGGAACAAGCTCTGGCAGTGGATGCAGCAGGATTCCAGGAAGCGATGGAAGCCCATCGACTGGCCTCAGGCGCGGGTAAGGATTTCGGTACGATGGGCGGCGAGGATGTCGAAGTCTATACTCATCTGCTGGAGGACCTGAAGAAATCACACAAACTTGAACAGACAGGCGTGGTCTACACGCCCTATGAACCAATTAAAAATTCGCTTGAAGTACTGGCATTAATCAAGGACGGCAAACCGGTGAATGGTGTCAACCCCGGCGATTCCGTAGAAGTCCTGCTCCCTAAAACTTGGTTCTACGTCGAATCCGGCGGACAGGTCTCCGATACCGGAAAGATCGTTAGCGCGGATGGAAAAGACTGGGTCATTCAAATCACGGAGTTGCGCAAGCCCGCCGCAGGCGTGATCGTGCACGCCGGTGAGGTCGTGGAAGGCGAGCCTACCGTGGGCGACAGCGCTTACGTCCGGGTGGACGAAGAACGCCGTATGCAAATCAGGCGCAACCACACCGCCACGCACCTGCTGCACGCCGCCCTGCATGAGGTCATCGGGAAGCACGCTCAGCAGGCTGGGTCGCTCGTCGCCCCTGACCGGCTGCGCTTCGACTTCAACCATCCCCAGCCCATGACCCGCGAGGAGATCCTGGCGGTGGAAGCCAGGGTCAACCAGGCTATCCTGGCAAACTACCCCCTGCATATCGTCCAAAAGCCGCTCCAGGAAGCGATTGAAGAGGGCGCCATGGCGCTCTTTGGTGAGAAATATGAGACCGAGGTGCGCACGATCACCATCGGTGATGAAGAAAGGCTTTCTTATGAACTGTGCGGCGGTACGCACGTGGATGAAACAGGCGATATCGGCCTGTTCCTGATCACCTATGAGGGCAGCATTGCCGCGGGCGTGCGCCGCATTGAAGCGGTGACCGGTTGGCAGGCATATCAGCTGGCGCGGGAACGTATGAACATCCTTGACAACGTCGATCAGTTCTTCGGAACAGCACCTTCCGAGCTGCTCCAAAAGGTACAATCATCAACAGACGCATTGACAGCCGCAGAGAAAGAAATCGAGAAACTACGCTTGCAGTTGGTCAACGGTGCCTTTGATGAAAAGCTTCAACACACCGAAGAGATTGAAGGGGTCACCGTCCTCAGGACCATTCTGCCGGATGCGGATATGGATTCCCTGCGAGAAATGGCAGACAAATTCAGGCAGAAACACCCATCCGGCGTTGCCCTCCTGGCCTCTGAACAGGGTGGCAAACCCATCCTGATCGCAGCCGTCACCGAAGACCTGACCAAGCGTGGTCTGAACGCAGGCAGCCTCGTCAAGCAGGTGGCAGGCGTGGTCGGCGGCGGGGGCGGCGGGCGTCCGACACTCGCTCAGGCCGGCGGCAAGGATGCATCCAAACTCTCCGAAGCCCTGGATCAGGTGGCTGTCTACATCCGGGAAAACTTAAAATAAGCGTTCACTTTCTATGTCAAAATTAACCCCACTCCGGCGCCAATACCTCGAGATCAAACGTCAGCATCCGGATGCGATCGTCTTCTTCCGGCTGGGCGACTTTTACGAAACTTTCGACGAAGACGCCAAGACCACCTCCCGCGAACTGGACATCGTCCTGACTTCACGCCCGGTCTCGAAGGGCGTGCGCGTCCCCATGGCGGGCATCCCCCACCACGCCGTTGAGAATTACCTCTCACGCCTGATCGACAAAGGCTATCACGTGGCGATTTGCGACCAGGTCTCGGATGAACCCGAGAACGGGCTGGTGCAGCGCGAAGTCGTGCGTGTGGTCACACCCGGGACGATTGTGGAACCAGGGTTGCTGCATCATCACACCAACAACTACCTGGCCGCAGCATTCTACCAGGATGACCGTGCCGGAATCGCCTATGTGGATATCTCCACCGGTGAGTTCGCCGCCACAGAGATAGCCAGCAAAGATATCCTGAACCAGATCCACGCCGAGTTCTTCCGCCTGAACCCTTCTGAGGTCCTCTGGCCTGATTCCCTGCCCCAACCGGAGAACCACCCCGGGCATCTCTCGGTCTATGAAAGCTGGCATTTCGAGCTGGGACGCTGCACGGAAAACCTGCAGGAGCACTTCCAGGTGACAACGCTGGACGGCTTCGGCTTGCGCGGCAAACCGATGGCTGTCCGTGCTGCGGGGGCAATCCTGGCTTACCTGGAAGACACCCAGCGCCAGTCGCTCAAACTGCTCGACGACCTGAGCGCTTACACGCTGGACGAGTTCATGGTCCTGGATGCGGAAACCCGGCGCAATTTGGAACTCACCGAGACGATCCGCACTGGAAAAACCAAAGGGTCGCTCCTGGGAATCCTCGACCTGACCTGCACGCCGATGGGCGGGCGGCTGATCTATCAGTGGGTCAGCAAACCCCTCCTGGATGTGGACCAGATCCACAAACGCCTGGATGCGGTCGCTTTCTTCCACCAGAACGGGATGGTCAGGGTGGAGGCACGCGATGCGCTGCAGGACATTGACGACCTGGAACGCCTGACGAGTCGGGTCATCTCCAGCCATGCCCTGCCTCGCGACCTGGTCGCCATCCGGGAGAACCTGACCCGCCTGCCGTCGATCAAGAAAATCCTGCCCGGTGAAGAGCCGTCCATCGCAGATACGACCGGCAAGCTCCATCTCTGCAAGGATCAACTCGCCCTTCTGAATGCCGCCATTCAGGATGACCCCCCGGCCACGCTGGCGAACATCGGGATCATCCGCAAAGGTTTCTCAGCCGAGTTGGATAATATCCTGGAGTCTTCTAAGCACGCCCGGGATTGGATCGCAGGCTTGGAGAAGGTCGAGAAGGAGCGCACGGGGATCAAATCCCTGAAGGTGGGCTACAACAAGGTTTACGGCTATTACATCGAGGTCACCAAATCCAATACGGATCTGGTCCCGGAGGAATACATCCGCAAGCAGACCCTGGTCAACGCGGAACGCTACATTACGCCGGAACTGAAGGAATATGAGACTCTCGTCCTGAACGCTGAAGACCAAATCCATGAGATCGAAGGGCGGGTTTTCACCCAGGTCTGCGAGGAGCTGGCACAGGGGGCACACGATCTGCTGGATACCGCCCGTGGATTGGCTGAGCTGGATGCTTACCTTTCTTTGGCGGAAACCGCTGCGATCAACGGTTATCACCGCCCTGAAGTTGTGAGCGAGAAGTGTCTGGAAATCATCAACGGGCGTCACCCGGTCGTCGAAAAACTGCGCACTTCCGAACGCTTCGTCCCCAACGATGCCGTCATGGATCAGGATGAGATCATCCGCATCATTACAGGACCGAACATGAGCGGTAAGTCCACCTTCCTGCGCCAGGTAGCGCTGATCGTCCTAATGGCGCAACTGGGTTCATTCGTGCCTGCTGAGTCCGCCAAAATTGGGTTGGTTGACCGGATCTTCACCCGCATCGGCGCGCAGGACGAGATCCACGCCGGGCAGTCCACCTTCATGGTCGAGATGA
>Ga0272443_10004394_pt1 | contig 15391 bp, 13 predicted proteins | sample SSMAcet12_FD_193581 | JGI IMG/M metagenome (GOLD analysis project Ga0272443, IMG submission 193581) | Marine sediment archaeal communities from Little Sippewissett salt marsh, Falmouth, MA, United States - SSM-Acet-12 | ecosystem: Environmental > Aquatic > Marine > Wetlands > Sediment ...
CGGCCGAGATTCTTTCCGGCGGGGAACCGATGACTTATGCCTTCTACCACCAGGTCAAGGGAGGCAAGGCGCCCAAGGCCGCCCCCACCTACATCGGGGAAGCGGAGGCGCCGGGAGTGTCCCCGTCCGCCGGCGCGTATCGCTGTACCGTCTGCGGTTATGTCTACTCCCCCGAGCAGGGGGATCCGCAGGCGGGCATAGCTCCCGGAACCTCGTTTGCCGATCTTCCCGAGGATTGGGTTTGTCCCGTCTGCGGGGTGGGAAAGGACAGGTTCGAACCGGTGGCGTAGAAGTGCTCGATCTTGCCGTCCAGGTTTTAAGGGAGTCGTTCCTGCTCTGGATGGCCGTGGCTCCCTATCTTCTGGTGGGGATGTTCGTGGCCGGGATTCTCCACGCCTTCCTGGGGAGGGATTTCATCGTTCGCCACCTCGGTGGAGGAGCGCCGGCTTCGGTACTCAAGGCCACCGTCTTTGGAATCCCTCTGCCCATCTGCTCCTGTGGGGTGATCCCGGTTGCCTCTTCCCTGCGCCGCGAGGGGGCCGGGCGCAGCGCCGTTCTTTCCTTCCTGGTCTCCACCCCCGTGACCGGAGTGGACTCGATCCTGGCCACTTATTCCCTGATGGGGCCGCTCTTCGCCGTCTTCCGCCCCCTGGCCGCGTTTGTCTCCGGCATCACCATCGGGTCCCTCGATCTCCTGCTTAATTCGGAAAGGATCCCTCCCCCGCCGGCGCACCGCCACCCGCCCGTCTCGACCCCCTTCAAGATCAAGGAAGTTTTCCGATATGGGTTCGGAGAATTGCCGGGCGACATCGGGAAATGGCTCCTGATCGGGGTGCTGGCCGGGGGAGTCCTCACCGTGGCCCTCCCCGAGAATTTCCTGACCGATTATTTTGCCCAACCCCTCCTACAATATGCGGCCATGCTGGTTCTGGCCGTTCCCCTCTATGTCTGCGCCACCGGCTCGATCCCCATCGCCGCGGCCTTGATCCTCAAGGGAATTTCCCCCGGCGCGGCCCTGGTTTTTCTCATCGCCGGTCCGGCCACCAACACGATTGCCCTCAGCTTTGTCTTTTCCCGCCTGGGGAAGAAGGCCTTTTGCATCTACCTGAGCGCCATCGTTGGCGTTTCTCTCTTGTCCGGAATCCTCTTTGACTGGCTTTGGGGCTTCCTGGGCGGGGACGTGAGCCTGGTTTCCCCGCCCGCGGGAGGGTTGCCCCATCCGCTCCTGGTCGCCTGTGCCGCCGTACTGTTTCTCCTGATTTTGGGCGGATGGTTGGGGCCGGGCCGATCCCTGGATCCGAATGAGATGGAACACCGCCTGCGGGTCCCGGGAATGACCTGCCGACACTGCCAGTCCGCCCTCGAGCGTGAGCTGAACGCCTTGCCGGGAGTCAACCGGGTGGGAGTGGACCTGGACCGCAAGCTGGTGGGGGTGAACGGCGCCGTTTCCCGCCGTGAGGTGGAGGCGGCCATCCGGCGGGCCGGCTATGCTCCGGAACCGGTTGATCCCGCCCCGGAGGAGGAAGCGCCGTGAATGAAATAACCGAATCGGTCGCCCGCTTCCTGGAAGCTCAGGGTTTCGTCATTGTTTCCACCCTCGACGCGGATTCCTTTCCGCATAGCTCCTGCAAGGGAATGCTCAAGGTGGAAGGTAACCGGGTTTTCCTGATTGACTGTTATCGGGGAGAAACCCGAAAGAACCTGTTGGCCGACGCCCGAATGAGCGTTACCGCCGTCGATGAGGGCAACTATCGGGGTTATTGCCTGAAGGGCCGCGGGCGGGTAGTCGAAGGCGCCGATATTTCCGCTCCCTGCCTGGAGCGCTGGCGGGACAGGAAGACGGGGCGGACAACCTCCCGCGTCATCAGGAACATTCGCGCCCAGCAGACCACCGGGCGGCACCCGGAGGCCGCCTTCCCCGAGCCCAAGCACCTGATCGTGCTGGAGGTCGAGGAAGTGGTGGACCTGGCCCGCTTTTCCCAGAAGCCTTGAGACGTCTCAGGGCAGGCGGATGTTGGGCCCGGCCTCGCCGCCGGCGTAGGTCGCCTCGAAGTAATTTGTCAGCTTTCCCCGGCTTCCCCGCAGGAAATCGACCAGGTAGTATCGCCCGACCATCCTCCGGTAGTCCCGGGAGAACAGCCCGAAGAGCACCGCGCCCTTCCCTTCCTCGTCGCTGAGGCGCAGTTTGAACGTGCGTTTTTCCGGGTTTTGTTCCTCCAGGGCATATTCAGAGTACTGCAGGAAGCCGTCCCTGACCTGAGTGAAGATCCCATCGGGATCGAAATAGATGTGATCCAGCTGGCGCTGCTCCTGTTGTCGCTCCCGGAATCCGGACAGGTCCTTCTCGGTGATCCAGTGGCCGATCAGGGCCTGGGCGGGACTGCTTGCGTCCCGCTCGATCTCGGCGGCGATGATCTTGCCGTAGTCATAGGTCCAGGCGACATATTCCTCGCCGATTTTTTCCCGGTAAGTCCAGACTCCCGTTTCCAGCCCCAGCCGGAAATCCCCCTGGCACCTCAGCTCCCCGTCGGGATACCAGAAGATCCAGGTTCCCTCCTTGTTCCCTTCGCGGTAGGCTCCTTCCCTTTCCTTCCCGCCGGCCTCGAACCAGAAAGTCCAGGGGCCGGTTTCCTTGCCGCCGCGGTAAGCGCCTTTCCGGGCCGGTTGCCCGTCTTCATTCCACCACTGCCACGGTCCCTCCTGGCGCCCGGCTTCGTCGTAGCCTCCCTCCGCCTGTTTCCCCCCGGATTCGTACCAGTAATCCCAGGCTCCGATCTTGGTTTCTCCGGAGAAAGTCCCCTCCTGCTTCTTGTTCCCGTTGCGGTACCAGAAGGTCCATTCCCCCACCCGGCGGTAGAATTCCCGGCCCGGTCGGCCCGTGATCTCCGCTTCTCCCCGCTCCCGGTAGGTTTCTCCCGGGCCCCACAGCCGCAGCCAGGGAACGGTCGCGGTTTCTTCCGTCGTCCCACACAGGGTCAAGGTCAGCAAGCCGACGGCCAGGCTGAGATTCATTGCTTCACCACTCCCTCCGGTCGTTGTAGTTCCGCAGCCGTCCCAGGTAGCGTTCGCTGCGGTCGTCGTATTCGGGTTCCTCGAAAAGGACTTCGACAAAGAAGATCAGGGAAGGGCTTACCTTTCGCCAGTGTTCGGTAAAGTCATCGTCGTCGTCCGGAACCAGCCTTTCCCAGGTCAGGCGCGGGGCCAGCCCGACCCTGAGCCAGGGACGCCAGATCGAGCGATAGCAGCGCAGGGTGAGGAGATGCCGATCGGCCTTGAAGGAGGGCCAGGTATGAAAGGTGCTTTCCCACTCCAGGGCCAGGGCGTAGTTGGCGCCGTGCCGGATGTCGAAGTTCAGGTATTGCAGGCTGAATTCCTGGGAAAGGTCGAGGCCCTCGCTGGTGTTGGAATAAGTTGCCTGGCTGTAGCTGCGGGCCAGGAGGCGGGAGCCCAGGTAACGGTCGATTTCCAGCTTGCCTCGCGTCCCCAGGCCGTCGTCGGTATAGTAATAGAAATATTGAACCGGCTTGAACAACCAGCGTCCGGCCTGGTGGGTGTACTGCAGACGGGGTTTGACATAAAAGACGGGGGGGTAAGTGAACTGCATACCCAGGCTGGTGGTGAACTTGAAGTCCCGGGTTTCCCGGATCCGATAGCGAAGTCCGGCGGTGATGTCGCGCTCGGAATCGTCGTCTTCCCGGTCAAAGAAGTCCTGGTCGTCCTCGTATTCGTCGTCCGAGTCGCTCCCCAGGAACACCCCCAGCTTCCGCTCCAGGAGAGGAAGCGGGATGACCGCCCGGAACTGATTCTGGAATTCGACCACCCCGTGTTCCTTCCACTCTCCCCCGATTCTTGCTCTCAGCCAGGGCTTCTCGATTTCCTCGGTCAGGGTATCCGCATCCCCGAACCAGCTGTCGAACAAGAAGATTTCGTCGGAGAGAAACGATGAACTCCACTGGTGCGCGTCATCCAGGAAGCTGTCTTCCGGAACGAGCTGTTCCCCGTCCGTGCTGGGCCGGGGATGGGGTGTCGGCTCGCCGTTCGGGGATGGCGTCAAGTCTCCTCCCCAGGCTTCCCGGATCAAAAGAACGAGGAGGAAGGCGGCTGCTCCCAGGATTCTTGCCGATAGGCGCATCTTGCTTGATCTCTTGTGTTTTTCGGTTTTTCCCCGGGATTCCCTAGTGCCTGGGATTAGCAGGTTGGCCTGAACCCGCCCGGGAACCGCCGGCCGGCGAAAAGGTTGTTTCTCCGGCCTGAAACTCCACCAGCTCGGAGATGATTTCCTCCGTACCCAACTCCCCTTCCAGGCCGTTGTACTTGACCCAAAAGTGGGGAGGGGCGACGGTGAACCACATCCGGAAGTCCGGAGCCAGGACCCGGCCCAGGAAGGTTAGGATGCCCAGGTCGGGAACCAGCCGGAGGCGATGGCAGAGGAACTTCCCGGCCGGCGTTTCCACCTCCTCGGTACCCTCGTACTCGACCAGGACGGAGTGAGAGGTGGGGGTTTCGTTGAGGAAGTTTAATTCCACTGTCGGCACCTGGCCGGGCTCGTCCCGATCGATTTCCGGAAAGGGAAATCCGCGCAGGAAGGAGACGATCTCCTTGTTGTCGACCATTCGCCCTCCCATCTCGAAAGTCTCCTCCTCGACCTCGTCTTGCTCCGGGTTGATCAACCTGGTCCTGACTACTCCCTCGGCGTGGTCGAACTTTTTGTCCAGGGTGAAGATGATTTTCCCCGCGGGATCAACGACCGTGAGCAGGGAATGAAGAAGCCGGATCTGTCCCCGTTCCAGCAGGAACTCGGCCCGGGTGGTCCTGGTCTGCTCCAGGTCGTCTTCTCCGAAGATACCGCGCAGGATGTCGGTGACGACATAGCGGGCCGGGGGGCCTTCCGCGATGCGCTCCATTTCCCAGGATGCGCTCCAGCGTATGCTTTTTTCGCCGGGTAGGTGGGATCGGTAGACGCCGCTCTCCCTGGGAGCCAGCTCGATCCGTCCGACCTCCTCTTCTCCGGCCCGGGAGAGGGCACAAGGCGCCAAAAGCAGGAGGATTATGCCCGCCGTCTTGCTCAGCATTCCTTGACCGCCGCCCTTCCTCCTCCCGAGAGCAGCAGGCTCAGGCAGCCGGCCAGGAGAACGAGGGGGAACTCGAAGCTGAAGAAGCCGCCGCTTAGATGAACGCCGAGGATGGCCACCACCATCACGATCCCGAGCAGGAGCGCCCAGAGCCTGGTCAGGAAGCCGAAAACGAGAGCGATCCCCCCGAGAAACTCGACCAGGGCCACCAGGATCGCCCAGGCCAGGGCGGGCTTGAGTCCCATCCTTCCCATCGTCCCGGCAAAGCCGTTCAGGCCACTGCCGCCGAACATTCCGAAAAGCTTCTGGGCGCCGTGGGCGAAGAAAACGGCCCCCACGGCCAGGCGAAGGAAGAGGGGGCTCCAGTGGGAAGCTCCTCCGAAGATTCCCTTAAGCATCGCTTATCTCCTTGGTTAAGGTATGTTCATCAGACCAACAGGTCCCGGATCAAGCCGATTCGGTTTCTTTTGTCCAGGGTCCTATGCACGCACAGCAGGTAGTGCAGGCAGGCTCCCGCTCTTCCCCCGACCCTCCGCCCCAGGACTTTGCCCCAGGCGCGCCCGGAAGCCACGGGGACCAGATAGCCGTAGTCGCGGGGCCGATGAGGACGGGATGGCAATCCGGTCATTTTCCTGACGATATTTTCGCCCACCACGGTTCCTTCCGCCCAGGAAAATTGCACCGCCGCCCGCAGGGGTCCCGCCTTTCCCTGAAACCAGGCACAATCTCCCACGGCGAAGATATGCTCGGCTCCGGGCAGGCTCAGGTCGGGTTCCACCCGGAGCCGGCCCTGGCGGTCCTTCTCGAAGTTCAGTTCCCGCACGAAGCCGATAGCCTGCATCCCGGCCGACCAGACCAATGTGATTCCGTTGAGGATTTCGTCGTTGAGCCGGACCTCATCGCTTCCCGTGACCTCGAGACGGGCCGGGGCGGTAACCTCGATGCCCATCCGGGCGATTTCCCGTCGGACCGGTCCGGCTATCCCTTCCGGGAGGTTCCCCAGAATCCGGGGAGAAAGCTCGGCGATTCTTACCCTGATCCCGGATTTCTTGAGCTTGCGCGCCGCGTAGGCCAGGGCCGAGGCCGTCTCCACCCCGGTGTAGCCTCCTCCCACGACGAGAAAGGTATGGGGTTTCGCCGCGTCGGCGACCTCCAATATTCGCCGGCGCAGGGCCAGGGCGTCCTCGATCGAGGCCAGGGTGAAAGCCGCCGCCCTGGCCGCTTCGTTGCCGTAGAAGTTAGGTTCCATCCCCCCGGCCAGGGCCAAAAAATCGAAGGAAAGGTTCTCCCCGTCGTCCAGGAGCAGGGTATGTTCGTTTGGCAGTTTCACGGCGGAACGGTTGCGGAACTCGATCCGGTTCTTCCGACAGAATTCTTCCAGGGAGAAAAGCAGGCGCTCGGCTCGGACCTTGCCCGCAACCACGTCCGGCAGGAGGGGGAGAAACACGGCCTGCCGGCGGGGATCAACCAGGATTATCCGCGGTCGCTTTGGCATTTTCCGGAGTCGGCGGATCAGGGTGTACCCCGCGAAACCGCCTCCGACGACCACCACGGTTTTCTCTGACGACATCCGGTTTTACCTCCAAATTGTCTTGGGTCAGTGCAGAACGGCTCCCAGGATCAGGAGTCCGTGAAAAATCAGGTAGAGCCGGCTGGTGCAGGCGCTGCTGGCGATGAAGGCCCCTCCTTCCCTAACCGCCCGGGACAACCGCCTGGCTGCTCCCAGGGCAAGAGGCAAGCTGAAAACCGGGGCCAGGAGAAAAAGATTTTCGCCTCCGAGAATCGGCGCGGCCAGGGGAGGCAGGTAGGCCGCGATCAGGCAAAGACGGTAAGCAGCCAGGCCCCGCGCTCGCCCCATCCTGACCACCAGGTTTCTCTTCCCGGCCCGCTCGTCGGTGTCGGCATCGCCGAACTCGTTTCCAATCAGGAGGGTGCAGATCAAGAAGCCGGGGGTCAGGGAGAGAAGGCCGGCCACGCCGGAGATTTCTCCGCGTTGGAGGTAAAAACCTCCCCAGACCAGGAGGGGGCCGAAGGCCACCAGGAGGGAAAACTCTCCCCAGCCCCGGTAGGCCAGGCGGAGGGGCGGAGCGGTATAGGCCCAGGCTATGAAAGCGCCCCCGGCAACCAGGGCGGGGACGAGGGGCCGCTTCAGCCACAGGCCCAGGCCCAGGCCGAGGCCCAGGGCGGCCAGGAGGCAGATCCAGGCTCCCGTCCGGACCGCCCCGGCCCCGATCATTCCACCCTGAATGGCCTTGGATCCGCCGAAGTGGGGAACGTATTCCAAATCGCCGCAGTCGGCCGCGAACCGGTAGTCCCAGTACTCGTTGAAGAGGTTGGCAGCCAGGTGGGCGGACAGCACTGCGGCCAGCCCGGCCAGGAAGAGGGGAACCGAGAAAAAACCCGACCTGCCGGCCAGGGCCGAGCCCAGGCAGAAGGGAAGAACGCTGCTGGCCAGGAAATTGGCCCGGGAAACCCGCAGCCATATTTTCAGGTGCTCGAGCATCTATGGATCCTATGATTCACGTTTGAGGAACGCCCATCCCAATATTATCATAGCATACAAAGGTTTTTCCGCAGGACAGACCGGTTGCGCCGCTTCCCGCGCCGGGCTTACAATACGGTTCGACTTCAGCCAGGGAGGTGCTCGTGAAACAGCTCAAGGCCGGCGAGGCAGCACCAGATTTCCTCCTGGAGGACCAGGACGGAAACCGATTGTCCCTGGATGACTTCCGGGGAAAGAAGCTCCTGCTCTACTTCTTCCCCCGGGCGATGACCCCCGGCTGTACCCTCCAGGCCCAGCTGGTGCGGGATGCCCTGGGTGTTTTGCGCCGGGACGGGGTGACCGCGGCGGGGATAAGCCCCGATCCCCCTGTGCGCCAGAAGAAGTTCGACGAGAAACACTCGCTGGGTTTTCGCCTCCTCTCGGATCGGGACCATAATGCCGCCCGGGCCTACGGGGCTTGGGGAGAGAAGGTGATGTTCGGCCAGAAGAAGGCAGGCATCGTACGCTCCGCCTTCCTGCTCGGGGAGGATGGGATCATCCTCGGGGCCTGGTACCGGATCAAGCCGGTCGAGACGGTGCCCCTGGTCCGGGAACTTCTGAAACAGTTGTAGGCAGTAGTCGCCGCCCCCCGCCGTCAGCGCAGCAGGCGACGGATGATCCCTAGTCCGGAAAGCTTTCCGGGGTAGGGGGGGTAGCGCAACCCGGTCTCCGGGCGGAAGGAACGGACCATCACGCTTCGGAAATGGGTGAAGGTCGCGAAGGAAGCCTGGCCGTGGTAGCCGCCCACCCCGCTGGCGCCGATTCCCCCGAAAGGCATCCGCGGGGAGAGGATGTGCAGCAAGGTGTCGTTGAGGCAGGCCCCGCCGGAGGGAATTCCCGCGAGGATTCTTTCCCGGTTCCGTCGGTTTCCGGAGAAAAAGTAGAGAGCTAGGGGGCGAGGCCGGGAGTTGACGGCCTCGATCGCGGTTTCGAGGTCCTCATACTCCAGGATCGGGAGGATGGGGCCGAAGATCTCCTCCGCCATCACCGGGTCGCCCCAGCCGACCTCTTCCAGCAGGGTGGGGGCAAGATAAAGGGAGGCGGCATCGCTTTCTCCTCCCGCCGCTACTTTGCCTTTTTTCAGCAGGCCGAGCAGGCGCTGAAAATGGCGCTCGTTGACGATCCGGGCGTAATCCGGACTCCGCCGGGGATCGTTGCCGTAGAACGAGTCTATGGCCGCCTTCAGGTTATCAATCAGTTCGGCCTTGAGACGGGAGGGGACGAGGAGGTAGTCGGGGGCGACGCAGGTCTGTCCGGCATTGAAGAATTTTCCCCAGGCGATCCGTCGCGCACTCGGTCCGAGGACGGCGCTTTCGTCCACGATGCAGGGATTTTTCCCTCCCAGTTCCAGGGTGACCGGGGTCAGGGTCAGGGCCGCGGCCGCCATCACCTTTTTCCCGATCCGCTGGGAACCGGTGAAAAAGACGTGGCCGAATTCTTCTTGCAGGAGGATCTCGGCCGCCTGGGCTCCTCCCCGAACCACCGCGACGATTTCCGGCGGGAACAATTTCCCGATGAAACTCTCCAGGGCTTGCCCGGAGGCGGGGGCGTCTTCCGATGGCTTGAGGATCGCGGGACATCCTGCCGCCAGGGCCCCCACCAGGGGGGTGAGGAGGAGCCCTATGGGATAATTCCAGGGGCCGATGATGAGGGCGACTCCCTTGGGTTCGGGGACCACGCGGCTCGAGGCGGGCAGCCAGATCAGCGGGGTTCTGGCTCGCCGCGGCCGGGTCCAGGACCGCAGGCGGCTCAAGGCGTAATCGATTTCGTTGAGGACTACTCCGATCTCGCTGAGGAAGGCTTCCCGGGGAGGTTTCCCCAGGTCCCGTTTCAGCGCCCCCAGGAGGAGGTCTCGCTTCTCCTCCAGGCCGGCCCGGAGGGTTTTCAGCATCCCCTTCCTCCAACCGACGTTCCGACTCCGGCCCTGCCGGAAAAAGCTCTTCTGCCGGGAAACGATGTCCCTTATGCGGGCTTGCTCCATCGCTGCTTCTCAGTCCTCTCCCTGGATTTTCCCGGCGGCGGCCCGGGCGAAGTCGGAGCCGGGGGATAATTTCACCGCCCGCTTCCAGTAAGCCCGGGCCTCCTCGCCCCGGCCGGTTTCCTCCAGGCAGAGTCCGTGGTAGTAGCAGGCGCCGGCGGCGACCCGGGCTTCCATCCCCTTGTCCGGTCGGCCGGCCCGCTCGGCTACGAAGGCGAAATCCTCGGCGGCCTGTTTGCCCCGACCGAAGAGGGAAGGGAGGGGATAGCTGGACATCCCCCTGAGAAAACGGATTTCCAGGTTGGCCGGTCTTCCGGCGACGGCCTGGTCCAGGAGCCCCAACCCCTCCTCGCCCAGGGCCTGCTTGCGCCAGGGCAGCCAGGCGCGTTTAGCCTCCAGCAACTTGGCGCTGCCCAGGTAGGCCAGGGTCAGGGGGTCGTTGGGACTTTCCCGAACCAACTCCTCCAGCAGCTCCAGGGCTTTTTCGGCGGCCTCTTCGTCTCCCGCTGCTCCCCGCAGATGCAGCTCCCGCGCCTGGCGAAAAGCCTGAGACGTGTCCGCTCCCTGTCCTCCCCGGACGGGCTGAGCCGCCAGCCAGAGCAGGAAAACCCCAAGGCCGATCCAGCGCCGGGAGAGCCGACTCCCGGTTGGTTTCATTGTTTTGCGGCCTGGCTGATGGCCGCCGCCGCCCGCAGCCCGCTCATCAGCACCATCGGCATCCCCCCTCCCGGATTGACCGATCCCCCGACGAAGAATAGGTTGGGGTAACGGGGACTGACCTTGGGGGCCTTGAACCCGAAGTTTTTCCACCGGTCGGCGACCACGCCGTAGATGCTGCCCCGGTTGGAATAATATTTGCTTTCAATGTCTTCGGGGGTCCAGACGTGTTCCACCACCACGCTTTCCCGCAGGCCGGACAAACCCATCCTCTCCAGCTTTTCCAGGACCAGATCCTTGAGTTGGAGGTAGTCGTTGCGGCTGTATTCGTTTTCTCCGCCCAGGGGCGGGATGTGCGGGAGGACCTTGATGTTGTCGCATCCCTCCGGACAAACCGAGGGGTCGGTGCGGGCCGGGGCAACCACGTACAGGGTGGGGTCCTCAGGCAGTACCCCCTTCTCGAATACGCTCCGGAAATGGAGTTTCTGGTCGGCCGAGAAAAAGAAGTTATGATGAGCCAGGGCGGGGAAGGGGCGGTTGGTGCCCAGGTGGATGACCAGGCCGGAACAGGCGGGAGGGAAACGGTGTTCCCAACGCCGAAGAAGGCCGGGATCTGGGGGTAGCAGTCGGCGCAGGGTGGGGATGACCTCGAGGTTGCTGACCACCCAGTCCGCCTCGATTTGCTCGCCGTCGGCCAATCTCACCCCGCTGGCCTTTTCCCCCCGTATGGTGATTTCCAGCACCTCGCTGTGGCAGCGCAGTACTCCGCCGAGCTTGCCCAGGAGTCCGGAAAGGGCCCGGGCAATCTCGTACATCCCGCCTTTCACGTACCAGAGGTCGAACTCAAACTGGACGTTGGGCAGCATATTCATAAAAGCGGGCGCCTGCAGGGCGGAACTCCCCACGTATTTTATGAAGAAGTCCATAACATCGCCGAGTTTCGGCTCGGTCAGACGCCGGCGCACGGCGCCGTCCATCGTCCGCCAGAGATCGAGAGCCGCGATCCGTCCGGGGCGGCAGCGCCTCAGCATCTGGAAGGGGGTATCGGCCGCGGTGGCGAAGTAGGCGTCGGCCACGGCGTCATATTGCCGCTTGGAATAGCGCAGGAAATCTTGGAAGTCCTCATCCAGGCCGGGTTTGAGCTTGCCCAGTTCCCGACTCATCCTTTCCGGTTCCGGGACGAGATCGAACACGGTCCCGTCCTCAAAGAAGTTCCGCCAGTGCGGTCGTACCGGGACCAGGGAGAGGCAGCTTTCCAGGTTTTCTCCGCCGGCGGCAAAGACCTCCCGGAAGACCTGGGGCAGGGTGAGGATGGAGGGCCCCATATCGAAGGAGTAGCCTTCCCGCTCCAGAAGGTTGAGCTTTCCCCCCGGCCGGGGGTTCTTCTCGCAGAGAGTTACCCGGTAACCCTGCCCGGCCAGGGCCACGCTCGCGGCCAGTCCCCCCAGCCCGGCTCCGATTACGACGACGGTCTGCCCGGATTTTTCGTTCAAATCCGGCTCCGAGCCCGGCGGAAGGGGATGCCGTGCTTCCGACAGATCAAATCGGCCGTGATTCTCCCCGACTCGTAGATGGTGGGAAGACCGCTGCCGGGATGGGTTCCTCCCCCGACCAGGTAACAGCAGCCGCATTCCTCGAAGCGGTTCCGCGGGCGCAGGTAGATCATCTGGTTCAGGCTATGAGCGAGGTTGAAGACGGCTCCGGCATAGACATCGTGTTTCACCAGCCAGTCTCGGGGATTTATGACTTTTTCCACCTGGATCGCCGTTCTCAGCCCGCTCATTCCCGCGCGTTGCTCCATTGCCGTCAGGACCATATCCCGGAAACTCGCCGTTTCCTCGTCCCAGTCGATCTCTCCGCGCAGGTTGGGAACCGGGACCAGGACATAGACGGCCGAACCTCCCGTCGGGGCCAGGGAAGGATCGGTGATCGAGGCGTTGCGGACGTAGAAAGAAAAATCCCGGGAAAGGGTCTTGGCTTGAAAAACCTCGTCCACGTTTTTTCGATAGTCGTCGGCAAAAAATATGGTGTGGTGGGGCAGGTCGTATTTCCGGTCGAGCCCGAGATAGAGCATAAAGGTGGAGCAGGAGAATTTCCGGCGTCTCAGTTTTTCCGGGGAGTACTTGCGCAGGAAGCCGGCCGGGAAGAGGTTTTCGGCGGCATAGCCGAAATCCGCGTTGATTACGACCTCGTCAGCCTCGATCACCTCTCCGCCCTCCAATTCGACCCCGGTGGCCCGGCGTCCCTGGAATCGGATGGTCTTGACCGGGGAGTTCAGCCTGATCTCGGCCCCGTTGCCCTCGGCCACCTCGGCCATTGCCGAGCAGTTCTTTCCCAGCCCGCCCATCGTGTGGTAAACCCCGAAGGCGTGCTCGATGTAGGACAGGATGGAAAAAAGCCCCGGGCATTCCCAGGGGGACATTCCCAGGTATTTGGCCTGGAAGGTGAAGGACAGGGCGAGCTGTTCGTCCCGAAAATAGTCGTAGAGCAGGTTGAAAAGACGCTTGTTCAGTCCCAGGTGCGGGACCGCCCGGAGCAGGTTGAGCGAGATGAGGTCCGTCGGCGAACTGTAGGATTTCTGGAGGCAGGGATAGAGGTGCTCGAAGCGGCGTTTTTCCCGGGAAAGGTAGCGGTCTAGGGAAGCTTCCTTGCCGGGGAAAGTCCGGCGGATCTCATCGCGCATGGAGTCCCGATCCGTGGTTGGCTCCAGTTTGCGGTCGGAGAACTGGAGGCGGTACATCGGTTCGAGGCGACGGAACTCAAGGTGATCGCCCGCCTCGGCCCCTGCTTCCTCAAAGACCTCCTCGAGGATCTCCTTCATCATCAGGAAGGTCGGGCCCAGGTCGAAGGAATAAGCGCCCAGACGCAGCAGGGAGTTGCGCCCGCCCACCGCCGACTTCTTCTCGCAGACGGTGACGGAAAAGCCCCGGTGAGCCAGGATCATTGCGGCCGCCAGCCCGCCCGGTCCGGCCCCCACTATTACTACCTTTTTTGGATCCATAAGCTTTTCGGAGATCTTGCTTACTGCATTCTTACTAATGAATTATAACAGAACCTAGAAATCCGTCGATGGTAACCTCCATCCCGCTCCGGCAGATTTGCGTTGCTTCAACCACCCCGGTCACGCAGGGAATCCCGTATTCCCGGGCTATGATGGCTCCGTGAATTAGCATTCCTCCCCGCTGTTCTATGATTCCGGCGGCCAGGGGGATGACAAAGGTCATCTCCGGTTCCACCGCCTCCGTGACCAGGATCTCCCCCGCCTGAAAGCCGAAGAGGTCCCCAGCTTCCCTGACCAGGCGGACCGTACCCCGGGCCAGGCCCGGCCCGGCCGGTTGTCCGATCAGCCTGCGCGGCTTGATGGATGGCTCGGGAGTCTTGGTTTCTTGTTTTTTTCTGGTGGCGGATTTCTTCCGGGGCTTCCCTTCCAGCACCTCCGTTACCTCATCCCCGCTCATCTCCTCCCGGGACCCCGCTTTCTTGCCCTTGCGGAGCCTGCGCCGCCCCTCTTCCAGGGCCCGCAGAAGTTGTCCCTCTATCCTGGCCAGGTGAATGTTGTCGTCGTCCCTCATTCGGTAACTGGTTCTTCCCAGGTTCAGGACTTCCTCCGCCCATTTTCTTCGGTTAGCGGGAAAGGACTCTCGATATTTTTCCAATAAGTTCGCCTTCTCCGGTCGCTGCCGACGGGCTGGGGCCTGGGCCAGTTCCCTGATGATGGCGACGATTCCTTCCCGTCCGGTGGCGCATTGAGATACCCCGCAGGATAGTTCCCCGAAGTTCGAGATGAAGTCGGCCAGGAGTTTCTCAAAAACCTTGTTCCCGGTTTCCCCCCGGGCCAGGCGGGATTTCAGGTCCCTGTCCTCGCGGATCATCCGGGCCAGGGTTTCCAGGGCTTGGTTGCGCTTCAAGCTCTCGGTCTTTCCGGTTCCCAGCAGGCTCATAAATTCGTAAGGATCTTCTGGGCGGAGAGCATCGTTATATACCTGGCCGAACAGCCTGATCCCGTGGGCAAAGGGAATGAACTCGCTCCAGTAGATGTCTTTCCACCGAGTCCGTATCCGTTGCCTTTGCCTTATCTCTTCGGCCAGGGCCCGATCATCCAGGGGTTTTAAGTCAACGGCTTCCAACCGTCGATTCTCTTCCTCCATCTCGGGAATCAGCTCCTGCTCGATTTTTTGGCGCAGTCTTTGCAGGTTTTCCAGGTTACGGCTGAGACTCAGGTACCAAGGCCTCCGATCCTCGTTTTCCCAGGGTTTTCCTTCTCCCCCGGCCTCTCCTCGCCCGGTCGTTATGGGTCTGGCCTGGAGCAGAAAAAGCTCCTCGGCTCGGATGGTCCACTCAAAATCGGTGTCTCCCTGCAAGTAGTTTTCCAGGGGAAGGATCAAGCGGGCCACGGCGGCCACCTCCTCCCGGCGCAGGGGAGGGGATTCCGCCTGCTCTTTTTTTAAAGACTTGAACTCGACTCCCTGTTCGCCGGGAAAAACTCCCTTTTCCCGCCGGGCCGGGGAGTGGGAAATTATTCTTCCGCTTTCCCTGTCCAGGATCCAGCGGTCGGGCTCCACCTTGCCGTCGACCAGGCCCTGATTAAGCCCCCAAACCGCCTCGATGACCGCCTGACTGTCGTTGGCGGGACTTCTCCCGAAGCATATGCCGGAAACGTCTCCCTTGACCAGTTCCTGCACGACCACGGCAATGGTGCTTTTTTCTACGTCAAGTCCAAGCTCCCTTCGGTAGAGGAGAGCTCGGTCGGACCAGAGTGAGGCCCAGACCAGCTTGATCTTTTCCCTGATTTCTTCCCGCCCGCGCAGGTTGAGAAAGGAATCGTGCAGTCCCGCGAAAGAACTGCGCCCGGAGTCCTCTCCCGGCGCGGAGGAGCGGACCGCGACCGGACGATCAGAAAAAACTCGGCTCAGGACCCGGTCGAGTTCGGAGCGTAGTTTGCGAGGAAAGGTGGTCCGGGCAAATAGGTTGCGGATGCGCAGGGAAGAATCCCAGAGCTCCTCCCAGCGCATCTTCCCGAGGTCCTTGCGGGCGAGCTCGGAGGCTATCTTTTCCCGCAATCCGGTTGTGTCCAGGAAAGACTCGTAAGCCTCGCAGGTTATGCATACTCCCGGCGGAACCTTGAGCCCCCGGCGGGACAGG
>Ga0272443_10004396_pt1 | contig 15380 bp, 9 predicted proteins | sample SSMAcet12_FD_193581 | JGI IMG/M metagenome (GOLD analysis project Ga0272443, IMG submission 193581) | Marine sediment archaeal communities from Little Sippewissett salt marsh, Falmouth, MA, United States - SSM-Acet-12 | ecosystem: Environmental > Aquatic > Marine > Wetlands > Sediment ...
ATGGGAAGCGGAGAATCAAATGACTTCAGGCCAAAATCCAGCAGATTTTCACCTTCAAAATCTGCATATCCAAATATCTTGGTGCCCGGATCAATGGCCAGGATTCGTTCTGTCTTCGGGATAGCATTTGTATTCGAAGACAATGTTGTTTTGAGCTTTTGCCTCATAAACCTCATTTTTTAATTGATTAAATAAATCAAGAAAAAGAATCTCAACCGGACATTGAATTGCCAGGGCAAGGCGCAGGCTGTTTTCCAGAGAAGGAAGTTTCCTACCCTTTTCCCAATGTGAGATATGTGCTACACTGGATTGGCCGATCAATTTGGCAACATCCCGCAACCGGAGGCATCGTTCTTGACGACGATACCTCCGGATTTGATTTGGGAATGATTTCTGGCGGGATTTGGACATTTTTGTTTTTGCGATGTCTTAGAAGCCTACTCAAGTAGGCTAGATCGTGCAATTGCCTGAAAGTGCAATTTTGGCATTATCTGTAGACAAATCAGATAAAGCCAATAACTCTATCATATCCACGAAACCTGTCAAGGTTCTAACGTGGTGATGGAGTTGACTGCTTCTTCGGAGTATGGTATGCTATAACCATCTCATTCTTAATCCTAAAAATATGCGGGATGAAAACGGGAAATTTCTTGGCTTTTATTCGCCAAGATATACACAGGTTCCCGATGAGCTCTTTGACGAGCTTCTGGCGGAGCTATCCGGCTCGGAAACAAAGGTTCTGCTATATGTTATCAGGCGAACCTTCGGTTTCAAGCGTGAATCTGACCATATAAGCCTATCTCAAATGGTGAATGGAATAACTAAAAAAGATGGCACCATTCTAGATAAAGGCACTGGACTGCATAAAGACTCCGTAGCGACTGCTATAAAATCTCTCATAAGCAAGGGAATATTATGCTGCAAAAGCTGTCGGCATCAATCAGGCGGATTTGGTCCTAATGAATATTCATTGAATGTAATTCAAAATACCTTGTCGGATAATCCGACAAGGGGGGTAGCGGGAACTTTCCGACAAGGGATACCCGAAAAATCCGACACACAAGAAATAATAAAACAAAATATAATAACGTTAAAGAACGCTTCTAGAAGACCTGTTAGGGGAACGCCTGTGCATAACTCCTCTAATGAGAAACAGGAATATCTGGCAAATCTCATATTGGAAACCTGTCGTGACAAACAGTCAATAGCATTCTATCGCAAGGCCGCAAGATTATTACCTGAGCGTGCCATTCACGAAGCCTTAAGCCAGGTAAAAGAAGCTGAGCAATTGGGACGCATCAGGGAAAGACCAGGTGCGATGTTTACAGATATCATAAAGCGGAAAGCAATTGAACTCGGAATTAAGTTCAGCAAAGAAAATCAAGATATCGATTCTCAGCCGGAATATTCTCGGGAGCTTGTTGAAAAATCAACCCCGGCCGAGTTAATGATGGGCGGATTCAATAGTAGAAGGTGATCTCGTTGTAAATTTAGAAATCCAAATTCCTTATCGCCGTCAGCCAGATCAAGGAAGCTCAGGCATCGGGGCGTGTGCGGACAAATGCTGGGGCGATGTTTACGGATTTGATCAGAAGAAGTTCTCCCTGAGCACTCATATCTCGCGCCTCATGGCTGTTTTAGTACACCGATTACATCAGCTATGAAGCTTCTAATATGCACAATATCGTCAGGAACTAATCCGTTGGCTTTAATTTCCTCATATAGTGTTCTCTTTACATCTTCATAATCCGTCGGATGTATCGATTTAATACCATTGCTCTTCGTGGCGATTTTATTCGGACACTTTCCGTCGGCAATGCCAATTAGCCGATCTGAATAAAACCGCTCCATACCTGCAAAAGATTTATCCAGTTTTGGATTTACACCATTCTCGGGACACTGAAAGATCAACAATCTATCATCCAGTCCTTTTGTGAGCTTTTTGAACTCGTCCATCTTCCGTGATTCCCAGTCCAGTAATATGACAACTGGTGACGACTTCGTTCGACTCCGTATCGCAGATCGGCAGCCCTTAATATAACCCAGAATGTCTCCTTCGCCTCCAGTCTTCCCAGCATCTAATTGCTCTAGATATACAATCTCTACAGTTGATTGAACTCTCTGGAGCCTGAACACTTCATCCAAAAACGCTTTATCGTACTTCCCATCAACGATAATAATGGGTTCTAAAGGATGATAAAGGACAGGATGAACAAATCTTGATATTCCTAATTGCGACGATTTTGCAAGAATCTCACGTTTACTTAGCTTTGTATGAAACAACGTTTGACTGTTTTCGATTTCCACTAGTATTGGTTTATCGGAATACTGAATCATCAAATCTGAATGTGTTGTGATGAAGACCTGCAGTCTACTTTTTGCATCGCTTGATATTGTAGATAAGAAAGAGGCCACCTGAGCTTCCATTGAAGAATGTAGTGATGATTCGGGCTCTTCCATAGCCCATATCGCCGCCTGTTTCCAACCAAATTTCTGAAAGTAATCCTTGTCAATAAGATACAAAGTCTCCAGCATCAACAAACTTTGAATTCCCGAACCTTGCGCGTCATCATCAATTTCTACACCATTCGAGGTCAGTCTATAGCCGAATGCAAATATCAGGTCTGCCCACGTTTTTGGTGTGGCAAGTCGTATGTCGTCAATATTCCCGACCACGCCCTTGATCCGATTCGAAAATCCCTCGATTAGTTTATCTGAAGTACTCTGGATTACATCAAATGCCTCAGTAGGTTGTTTCCCCTTTTTGCCAAGTCTTCTAACTAGAGTATCACGAAGTGCCTGATGTTCGTTCTTTATCAATTGAATAGGTAAGACCCGATTGGGTATATATCGAAAGTTGATGAGTCCGAGAAACTGATCAATCTTCAATTTATCATCATGACTGAGGGGCTTTTTGCCACTATTAAGAAAATAATCAGGAGCAATTGAAGCGTTAGTCCATCGCTTTGATATTGAGCACTTGCTTCCAATTAAGGTCTTTGCTCCAGTCAATTCTTTCCTGAACTTGAAGTTGTCAGGAATAACAAAGTTAACCGTGATTTCAATGGACTTGTTCTTCTTCTTACTATTCAAGAAGTGCCTGCAATAGTCAGTATTGAATGCCAAGCTGGATAATTGATCAGTGTATCCCGTAAAGAACGCATTCAATGCTCTCAGTACATTCGACTTGCCAGAGTTATTAAGACCAGCAAAGGAGCAGAAATTGTCTAGAGAGTCCAACGATTTGGCACTATCTTGGATAGACCTAAAACCCTTAATTCGTATACCAGATATCAGTTTCATTGACTATGCTCCCCCTGTTTAAAGCTTTGCAAGCATTGACTTGATATATGTGCCCCTATCATCGTATTGAAACAGCACGTTGTTCTTCTCAAAGTCCGCTTTCGATAAATCTGATGTCCACCACTTCACAGCCTCGAAGGAAGTGTTTGACAGAATAAACGAATCAAGCCTTACCTTCGGGTCGCCAAGTCTTTGTTCTAATTCTTTGATTGTGCTTCCAAATTGAATCTTTGGATCATCAAGGCCACGGAGATTCATTATTCCCTTTGGATCAATAAACGCCACATTCTGTTTGCCTTCGGAGACAAGCCAGAGGATAAAATCTGGATAGAAGTTTCCGGCCTCGAAGAATCCTATGCCGCGCCCCTTGCTCATATTTCGCAGGAGGTAAAGCTCTTTATCATTGAAATATTCAGAGTTTTCCTCATAGTATTTCCGTAGGTCGGTTACAAAATCTCTCTCGCTGTCATTTTGCAGAACAATTGGCTTTACTTCTATGAAAGCACTATTCACATATACCAGCGGTTGATATAGATGCTGACCAAAACAGATCGGCCATAAAGTTCTCAGTTTCTGCGCTTCCGCATCTTTTAGGTTGCCTGCCTCTATAAAAACTTTGATTGATTCAAGCTTCGCAATGATCTCTTCACTCGACTTATCGATACAAAACTGATATTCTTTCACAAAGTTGGGGTCATCTTCAGTTAGTTCATGATACTCAAGGTGCTCGTTTTCCCATTCCGCCTTTTTATGTTTGTAGAAACGGTCACAATATTTGGTCAATAGTGCTATGGCAATCTCCTGCCAACGTCTAACCTGCACAAATGATCGGAATTTTAGTTCATCTCCTGGGATATATAGGCGATACCAGTCGTCCCGTTTTAGCAGTTCCTTTATTTCTTCTTTCGAGAGATTGAGATTATACCAGGCTCTTTCATTCTTGAATCTCTGAAGGCTGAAATAAATAGCATCAAAATCCATAAAGGCTATATGCTGTGGAGTCAAATTATTCTGCTCAGGCTCAACATAATCTGATCCGGGCGAAGCCTTCTTACTGCTCAATGCTTGAATCTTAGGATACCAATCCATTATTACCGGATACCTAACTAAATGCTCCGGTGGATGTTCAAGGGTTGGTTTTGGACCTTGCTTTTTGAAATCTAATCCTTCTTTAAGCCGGACTATCTTTAGCTTTGACGATCCAAGATTATTGACCGTCGGTAGAATAAACTCAAGCCTATCATCCTCGGTCGGCAGACCTTCTTCTTCAAGATATTCCCTGAATTGCTTCATATAATCAGCACGGATGCCAAAGATATTCAATGTCTCAAGTGTCTCAAGGTCAGGCGGGGCGTCAACACCCGAAATGGCTTTAGACCGTTTCAAACAGAAATCTAAACCTTTAAGCCTGACACCTCGTCCGAACAACTGAATAATCTGAGACCCTTCGCCACGTCCGACATTCATTAAGCCCATTGTGCTTACACGCCAACTACTCCAGCCCTCGGTGAACTTCTTGGAACCGATAAGCATATTGACCTGGCTGTCGTCGTTATTGATCTGCCTGAAAAGCGAGCCGGAAAAATCGCTGTCAATAACAACCAGCTCATCATGTTCATCGCAGAGTTTGCATAGCTTGGAGGAATCGCCAACGTTTATTACGCCAAAGGGATCATTATCACCCAGCCGCAATGCTATTTCACCGTCAGTTCCCTTAAGATTCTCTACGTGGACTTTTGCCCTGGCTGTGGCATTGAACAAAGTCTTTAGGATATCCGAATATACTGCCTCGGCAGACAATCCTATTTTCCGCAAGTATCTAAATGATGAGGCAAACAAATCTCTGTCTTTATCATCCTTTAAGGCAGACGATCCTTCAAGAAGAATGGAAATGTACTCTGTAGTTTCTCTATGACCAGCGACAAATTCAGACAAGAATAGCAGAATATCCACCACGTCGGAAACATTGCGACGGTTTTCAGTTCTGACGGCGTTGACACTCGCACCAACGAATATCCAAAGCGGCTTTTCAATCAAATACCTATTGAATTCTTTATTGTTGTCTGCGAATATCTTCTGTTGTTCATAGAATGCGACAAGGCTGGCAGTCAGATACTTCCTCTTAAATTCCTCATCCGAATCATCCTGAAGGTTCAGGATATTGTATTGCTTCCCATAACCATCATTGAAGAAATACTTGTAGGAATAATCAAACAGGATGCATTTGGCATACTCGTTGTCGAGCACATTACTGCCACTTGCTTTTATTGCCTGGCCAAATGTAGCAGAATACTCGAACGAAAAGCCATCTTCAGAAAGCTGGTTTCTTTTTTGCATCCATTGACCAACCTCGGCACTGCTGGCCCCACGATGTCCTTCATCTACCAGAACAAGGTTGTTATTTTCGAACGATTCTACCGCAACCGTTTTGTCACCGGACACATCCTTAAGCTTGTGAATATCGATTATTTCAACCGACTTACCCGCAAACAATCCTCTGCCATCTTTATCAAAGAGTTCAGCATCCATACCGGAAAGGACAAATTCATCAAGGTGCTGTCTCGAAAGACCTTCGTTTGGGGTCAAGAGTATTATTCGGTTAAGGTCGCGTTCTTTGCTATGCTCTTTCAGATAATGTCTATATTGCAGAATGTTACAGTGCATTATCAGCGTTTTGCCAGAGCCGGTCGCACTCCAAAAGGCAAGTTTGTGAAGTTCGGATAGTTTGAACGGTTTTACCTGATCTCTTTCCGGTTTCCCTCCATTGAATCGTTCAATCTCTTGATTTAGACTTGCGAGTAACTTGTCAGAATCGGAAAAATAGCGGTCGAGATATATCTCCGCAAAGAGCAGGCTTAAGTATTGAAAATACTTGGGGTAAAGAACGCGCTTTTCAATGCGGTTACGACGCTCTGTTATAGTCTTCCAATGCCTGATAATGTTCTGATCGTATAGTAACAATAGTTCCTTTGGAAGTTGTTCTCTTTGTACTGTCCTCATTGTGAGAATGTGATAATAATGGCTGACATTTTCCTCGTCGAATCCTTCATATTGAGGAAGCTTCATAGGCTCGGCCAATTTGATAAAGCTATCGACTTCAAACAGTCTAAGCATCCATTGGAAGAGAACAAGCTTCTGATCGAAGCGAATCGGTGGCGGGGTTGTTCTGCGCCGGCTTGTAGTTGCTCTGGGTGCCAATTCCGCCTCCTACACTTCTTCCGTTTCGAACATTAGACGTTTGAAGTCTTCTTCAATCAAGCGGACTTTCCAGGTTTCATCATCTCGGCGGAGATTTTCAAGGTTGTTATCGCCGTTCACATAGATAAGGTCAAACTCCATATCTCTGGGATTGTATTCCTGCTTCCTGAAGAACTCATCGAGGTCGGCGTTTGATTTCTCTTTGAGATTGCGCCAGATTATCAGGACTTTATCACCCTTAGGATTTGACCCTTGAATGACCCTGAATCCCTGAATACGATCAATATATTGAACAGTAAGGCCAATTAGATAATTGAAGGTCTCCACCAAGTCAATTTTGGTGAGAGTTGATTCACCGGCCGAGCCAGTAGAGATATTCAGGGTGTAGTTGAATGGGTCAGCAAAAGCATCCACATTCAATAGAGAATTACTACCTTCGCTCTCTACATCGAGCATATATGACAACTTATATGTTTCGCCAAACTCTTCTTGTGCTTCTAACAATTCCTGCTGTTCTTTCGCTATCTTCATTCCAATATTACTCAATGTATCTTCATAAGATTCTAGTCGGAGACACTTGATAAATTGTGACATTCCAGTTGTTCGGTTGCCCGGCTTGCCATCCGACCAGCTATTAGCGTAACCCACTTTCAAAACGCGCGGAATTAACACGGCGTGAAAGTACTCTCCCATCTCGATAAGCAGGAATCGGCGATTATCTCCATCTCTTCTATTTAGATTGGAAACGGCATGTGCCGTAGTTCCGGAACCAGCAAAGTAATCTAGAACCCAGTCGCTACCAGCAGCGTTGCATACTTGAATACAACGTTCAACAGCAAACACAGATTTTGGGAACGAGAATGATTGCAGAGTTCCCATTAGATGGCGCAACGTTGTTGTTCCATAGGCAGTAGAATTCACTTCCTTATCGTCCCAAATAGTTTTGGGAAGTACTCCCTCCTCATCAATTCTAAACTTAATTTCTATCGCTTCTCTGCCGGCTCGATTCTCGCGGACACGGAGGTCATCAATCCTCAACTTGAGAGATTCAACGCCTAGACGCCAAGTATACTCGGTTCCATTGGATATGGGAAAGACTAAGTGTTCATCTTCACTTATAGCTTCTTGAACTTCCCAGCGTCCAGAAACCGTATTCCATTGCATCTCGGGTAGTCGAGCACTCTGATCCTTTACAACAAGAGGATAGTGAAGTCTCGGCCTTGCTGTTCTGAAGTCGTTGGCTCCACCGGACCTCAAAAAACTCCTCCATTGAAATTGACCATGTTCATCAGTTTCTCCATACTGCGCAAGTTGTTCTTCAGTTCGTGGTACCATGCCAAGTACGGCGTCGTCACTTGCGAAGGAGAATATCGCATATTCGTGGGCGATGGATATTCCTTTTACGGTCGATCTACCTGATGGATTGTTCTTGATGACTACACTACCACCAATAAGATCATCAGTCAGCAGATGGGCAAACAGTGCTCTAAGACGATAGAATTCAATATCATCAATCGTAGTACACTGTATTCCGCTTCGTTTCAAGAGAGGGAAGCCGGCCAATAGTCTGCTCTCCATTAGCGATAGCCAGCTTGAGTGTTTGTATGCATTCTTATAAATGATTTCTGATAGATTAGTATTATAGGGGGGATCGGCATAAATACACTGTATTTTGTTGCCGAAAAGGTTGTGGAGAAGATTCAGTGCCTGAAAGTTATCCGAATGAATCAGTAACCCGTTAAAATGCTCATCTATTTCTTCAATGGACGCCAATAACCTATCCCTAAAATCATTACTAAAGAATCTGGTATCCAAAGGGAGAAAGGGATTTGCCTTCAGAAATTCCAGTGCCAACGGGTTGGAATAAGCGGGGGTTACTGTGTCACCTTCTATCTCGTCGATGGCAAACAGTTTTACCCATTCCTCCCTTTGGGCGTCATTAGCGATTACTTCGGGATATAATTCTTCCGGGACACGGTCAAGAGTAATGCAGTAGTTTGTCTCAACGACAAATTTCTTCTTGAGCCAGAGTTTCTTCTGGAAATCCTCGATTTGAGCAAGAAAAGTAATAATCTTATGAGCGATAGATCGAATCGCCTTGATCTTACTTAAATACTGCTCAGCGCGTGGGGCGGAATCATCTTCAATATCATCAAGGTGCATAATCTCGTTCTTGATATAGAAATCAAGCTCACGCCTGAGAAACTTGCCCAGATCTTTATGGATAAAATAGTCAAAAGTGTTTCGTGCAGTGTAATCGGTAAGGTGTTTTTCCAATAGTGTCCTGTCGGGATTACTATCGGTTGGTCTTTTCTGAGACAACTCCGGAATCCAGCCGGTAATGCCGCTGGAAGCAAAAAGCGTCTCAATGGCTTTTTCATTCAGTGCCTTCTGCTTTCGTTTATCATCATCCGGGCGATATTCAAAGCGAATAAAAAGTTCTCCATCCTGCTCAACAATAGGGTCTTCATCACAGATTATGAAGCGGCGATCATTACCGTTTGAGCCTTTGATATTATCTTTCTCAGTATCAGCATCTACGAGCTTGAAGTGGACTTTCTTTCCTGAGGGAAGTGCAAAAGTGTAATCTCGGAAATATTCGGTAGTCTTGATATAATACTGGTCGCTATTGGCCCAATGGAGCTTTACTTCCTCACCCTCATAGGGGATCGCATATACGCCTTCTTTGTAGCGGCGCAGGCTGATGAAGTCCCCTTCCTGATAGTATCTCCTGAAGAAGTTGAATAGATGAGTATAAACCTCATCTTCCAGGGCAGTGATATCAACAGAGTCTTTCAGCTTTTCCCTTAACTCCTTAACCCTTGGAACGGTTTCGGGGTCAACACCGTCAGCCTGATACTGCTTTATCTTGTCGTCCAGTTCCTTCTGAATTTCGGTTTTATCGGCTGGACGGTATTTCTCAAATCCGGCCTTAACCTGGGGCAAGAGATCGTTCTCCAGGAATTTGGTTATCTCGTCACGCTTTTGATTCATGATGCGATATATGCCGAAATCCAAATCGGCCTGATCGAGTTGGAATATCTCTTTTAATTTATCCTTTAGTTTATCTAAGCTCCGAGACATATCGGTTCTCCATTAAGTTACTTTCCAGCAAATTGTATATAGATGATGACGTTCAGTCTTTTGTGTCATCCGCTTTTCAAGTTCATCTATTAAATTGTCACGTTTTGCCATGATCTGATCTTCAACTTCGAAGATTTGCTGACGCTGTTTTCTCTTCTGCCGTTCAAGATCCCGAATCTTGTCCTGTATTTTGTGTTGCTCATCGACAGTTGTTGCAACCCTGGCTTCCCTATTCAGGGATTTGATCTGGGCTTTTGTATCCTTAAGCTCCTTCTCAGCCGCAAGAACCATATCATCGGCCCACTTTTCAAGCTTCTCTCTGGCTTCATTGAAGTAAGAATTGTTTATCTCAAGTGACCGTGATATTGTTGCCTTTGCGTGACGGACCCTGGCTTCATTGAGCTTGGATTCAATCGACGAAGAGGCTTCAGTCCCAACGCTATATTCCGCGCTACAATTGAAGAGCTTCTCGCACGTCTCCTGGTCTAACGCCTTACCGTCCTCATCAAACCCCGAAAACAATAAATACTCTTCGCGTTCAAAGGAATCAATCACAAGTAATTCCAAAGACAACCAGCCGGATTTACCGATTAAGGCTTCAACCATTGAGATTCTTGTCGGGTGGTTTGATATATCGAAAGTCACATTGGCTGTTTGCGTCTCTACGCCTTTCCCGGATTCAATCACATACTCACCTAAAGGATGTGATAACCGATAAAGGAATTCGCCGGGAACGTTCTCCTGTCTCTTGGAGATCAAATAGTAAAGTCCGGGTCTGACACTATTGACTGGCGAGGCTTGGAGATTGAAGGTAAGGCTTTGCTGGTCAAATGAGGCTTTGTCAGAGAGAATAAACTGCGTCAAGAGCCAAAACAGCTTGCTGACTTTATCAAGCTGCTGATTGGCTCCTTCGAGATTCACTTTTAATCTGGCATGAACATCTTCATCAAAATGTTCAAGTAACTTTTGCCTCGTATCGTCTATCCGGGTTGTAATAGTTTCGTCAAGCTCTTGCTGGAGCTTCTTGAATGCTTCTTCGATTTCTTCTGTGGTGCGGCATTTCTGATAGATGTCCAAAATCCGCCGCTCAAAATCTACTCCAGACTCAATACTGCCCAGAACTTCATCCGAGGCGCCAAATACACCTGAAAACAGGCTAAACTTCTCATTCAGAAGCTCATAAACTCGCTGGTCGGCATGATTCTTGGTATTCAGAAAGTTGATCACTACGACATCATATTTCTGTCCGTAGCGATGGCATCTACCGATTCTCTGTTCGATTCGCTGAGGATTCCAAGGTAAATCGAAATTAACTACGAGAGAGCAAAACTGAAGATTGATACCTTCGGCTGCCGCTTCGGTCGCAATCATTATGTTAGCAGTATCTTCAAAGTGCTCAATTATTGCGGTTCTGACATCAATTGGTTTCGACCCAGTTGCTCTGCCGGATTCTCGATTCTTCTCATACCACGTTTCATATATTTGCTTTGAATCAGGATCAGTATTTGTCCCATTGAATGTACACACTTGTCCTACATAACCGTTGTTTTCGAGAAATTCTTTCAAGTATTGCTGGGTTCTACGGGACTCAGTAAAGATGACCGCCTTCGGCTTCGCTTTCATCGTTTTCAATTGCTTGAAACCAATATCCAATGCTTTGAGTAAGGACTTGGTTTTGGTGTCAACACCGATGCTTCTTGCCCAAGATGCGAACCGGTCAAGGTCTCTTATTTCTTCTTCAAGCCTGGCTCTATCAATTGTAGATTCAGTTTCTGAAGTTGCTTCTTCCTCTTCTATATCATCAAGCAATTCATCCAGAATGTCTTCTTCCATTTCCTCTTCAGATATGATCTCTTCGATGATGTCTTCTTTTGGCTTTATGTTATCACGCATTGCGATAAGGCGGTCGCGCATTGTCTCAAGGGTAGCGGCAACAGCAAGAGGTGAAGATGCCAACAGCTTTCTGACTATTAGAATAGTGAGATGCTTCTGTTGGGCTGGAAGAGCATAGCTATCCTTCTTTTGCAGAAAGGTAGACACTGCCTCGTAGAGCTTATGTTCTTGCTCACTTGGCTTGAATGGTCGAGTTATGAGCTGTCTATTCGTGTATTGTATATACTCTACGACTTGGCGTCTTAACGTACGAATACAGAATTGATTGAGGCGATTTCTCAATTCATCTAAGTCTCCACCGACATTGACGAATTGTGATCTAAATGAAGGAAGATCACCAAATAGACGTTCATCAATGATTGTAGAAAGGCCATACAGCTCTAACAGAGAATTCTGCAATGGAGTAGCCGTTAAAAGCATCTTGCGCGAATCTTCTAAAGCCCAACGGATGTTTTGGCCCATCCGGTTGGATTGTCGATAGGCGTTTCGAAGTTTGTGTGCTTCGTCAATGACGGTCATATTCCATCTGGCCAGTTTGATTTCTTCAGCTTTGCGACTAGCGAAGTGTATTGAAGTGATTACAACCTTATCGGATTCAAATGGATTTGGCCTTCCGTTGTTTTGGAATTCACGATATGACTTAGCATCTAAGACAAGGCATGGAATATTGAACTTCTCTTCAAGCTCTAGTGCCCATTGCTTACGAAGAGATGCGGGGCATATGATTAAGATGTGTCTTTTCTTTTCAGCCCATAACTGACATAGGACAAGCCCGGCTTCAATAGTCTTTCCTAAGCCGACTTCATCCGCAAGAATCGCGCCTTTTTGAATTGGAGAACGAATTGCAAATAAGGCTGCATCTATCTGGTGTGGGTTCAGGTCAACACAGGCATCGAAAAGTGACCTTGAAAGTCTCTCTAGACCCTTACCACCCTGTTTAGTTAGTTCATAAGCAAAATATTTAGCGTGATACGGTGTGATCATCTCAGGCCCTATTTTCCCCTGCTTTACCGGATTTCACCCAGCGGTCTATTTCTTGAGTTCTAAATTTCCAAAGACGGCCAACTTTATGAGCTGGCATCTGTCGTCTCTCGATCCATTTATAGACCGTAGGTGGCCTTATGCCCAAGTAAGCAGCGATCTCATCTACGGAGAGCCAGCGATCGTCTGTCATCAAAACTCCTCGCGTGTCCAAAAGGTATCAAATAGGATTAAAAGATGATATTAAAATCACACACCGAAGTCAATAAATTGACAAAAAAAAGAGCTTGGAAATTCCAAGCTCTAAAGAGAAAGTACAATTTTACAAATTAAGGAGAGTGCCGGCGCGGCGTTCGAGATTGACGCGCCAATTGGTATAGGGCAGTGAGCGAGCGTGGGCTGTTAAGCCCTGAACCATTCCCCAGACTGTTGTCACATCATTGCCTTCGGCAATTCCGGCGTCCCAGGCATTGGTGATTTCGCCTTTGGTGAACGGTTTGTCTTTGAACCAATCCAAAGTCTTGTCCAGGTCTTTGGCAATCGGCTCGGCTATGGCTCTTGAAACGGTTTCTTTGACCGATTCATTGTAAGCCCGATCCTCGACAAACTGATTCAGCCGGGGCAGAGCAAGGTTGTGGAAACGGTCGAGTGCTTCTCCTTTATGAACAATCCGCAATTCCAGGACCTCCTCCGCACCCCAAACTATGTGATTACCACACACATAATTGTATAGGAATGTGGTAAGCCCGAAGCTGGCGGCTCCGGTTTCGGAATTCCAGCAAAAGAATCCTCGGCCAAGCTTGGCATTGCCCACTTCAACCAGATTTTCATCGTTTACCATAAAGATAAACATATCCCGATCGGAAGCGTAAAGGCCACTGTTTTCCGATCCGCTCATTGATTTGGCGGGCGGAGTATGCCAACCGCTATCTTTGGTAGCTTCTGTGATCTGCTGAACCACGTCAGCGTCCCAGATTCTGCCATAATTGGGCCCAGTGAAGGCGGAAGCCGTTCTCCGGGGGTTGGTATCGGAATTATCAGAATTCGCTCTCAGAAGCAGTTTACAGCGATAATTTGACCTGCCAAGCCCATGTGAAAGGCAATTTCTGGCAATTTCAGCCGGAAGTGTGCGAAGGTATTTGGCCGGAGCTCCGACCGAATAGCAGAGCTGCCCGAAAGCCCAATGCGATAGTCTGGCTCCTGGCGAATTGCCATTTACTATAATGGAGCCTTCAGGCAATACCTTCAATTCGATTTGTTTCAGGATTCTCTCAGCTTCAGTAGAAGACTTTTTGCGAGCTGCAGTAAAGCTCTGGAGAGCTTCAAGGCTGGAAAACCTCTCGTCCGGCGGGCGCAAAGCCCATTGCCGGTGTGCATCATAAAGGTTTGTAGGCATAGAACCTCCTAAATTGGAATGTGAATGTGCGATTTTTTCAGTCGCATTCCATTTTAGATTGTTTCAGGAGGTTATCAATTGCCTGTTAAGGCCATCTTCTAAATGAGGAGTATTTAGTCGAGGAATGAAAACGGTGTTATTTGCTTTGGGTACGGAGTCTCTTATTCAACCTCTTATAAAGAGATTGTGCGGCCCCCCGATTTAGTCCATTAATATATCTAACCCTACCTTTTATTGATCTGATTGTTTTTTCATCAACGGTTGTGCCATTCTTGAGATTCTTGTGAACTAACTCGATTAATGCACGCGTAGTCTTGATTTTGTCACTAGGTGCATCAAAACCATTTTCCATCCGAATTCCAGCGATTACAGTCTCACCTTTTTTGTTTTCGAAAACGGTCTTTTTGTCATTTGGTCGAAATCCTTCCTGTCGTATAATCTTTTTCACAATAGGCTTAAACTTATTAATATATCGTGGCCCTGACAAAACAACATCGTCAACAAATGTCCCAGATTGTCCACTAAATGTATTTGCCAATCCTTGAATCCTTTGGGCTATACCTATACTAACTAAGTTCGCCACAATAGTACTAGTAGGAGAGCCTTGTGGAAGTTGACCGTTTAATGTAGTCAGTCTTGTTAAGTATCTTGATACATCGGGGGAACAATTCAACTTCTTTTGAAACACATCATATACTTTACCGGGTCGAACACTTGGAAAGAAATCTTCTATATCGGATTTCAATAACGACGATTTACCAACATGGGGCTTCGCATATGTTTTTGTTGTACGACCTCTCAAACCACCATGCATATTGTCCGGATAATATAGTCTTTGCAATAATGCGTTTAATCGGCTAATTATTTCCCGGAATCGACCAAATGGTGTAGCAAGCATACGCTTTTTGCCATTCTTCTCGATTACTCTGAAGTAGTAATATCTTTTCGGATTACTGGAGATCCCGGAATAAATAGCCTTAAGCTCCTCAGGGCTGGTTTTTAGTTGTAAGCAGAGGTGTTTAATATCCTTAATTGAAAGAGTAGTAAGTTTATTACACGACCATCGTTGCATTATTTACAATCTTTCCCCAGAGCAATGCGAGAGGATAAAACAGCACATAATAATCGCTGAAGCTCCTGAAAAATTTCGCCCTCTTCGTTGCTATAATCAATCACAAGTAGTGATAAGGGTATTGCAAATTTTTCAGACGCTGCCTTTAACAACCCTAGTCCGGGTTTAACTTTATTATTTTCCACTTGCGACAAATATGTTCGGGCCACTCCAAGGTCAGCTGCAAGTGAGGTTTGCGAAACACCTTCCGCTGTTCGCAGAAGTTTGATAAGCGAACCTGCTTTCATATTTATATTCCAATCGTAATTTGCAGTTAAAAAAGGTATTGAACTTTTCAACCAAATTGCCGATGGCTACAATGGCTTCAATCACAGCGTTCCAATTTAGAGGCTTTCGCCTATCACAATTTGAAACTAAAGACCTAAGCCTGTTGACCATCATCAATGCCGAATC
>Ga0272443_10004397_pt1 | contig 15378 bp, 16 predicted proteins | sample SSMAcet12_FD_193581 | JGI IMG/M metagenome (GOLD analysis project Ga0272443, IMG submission 193581) | Marine sediment archaeal communities from Little Sippewissett salt marsh, Falmouth, MA, United States - SSM-Acet-12 | ecosystem: Environmental > Aquatic > Marine > Wetlands > Sediment ...
CGAGCTGGGTTCAGACCGTCGTGAGACAGGTCGGTCTCTATCCACTGTGGGCGTAAGGGATTTGAGGAGAGCTGCTCCTAGTACGAGAGGACCGGAGTGGACAGACCTCTAGTGTGCCAGTTGTCGTTCCAACGGCATCGCTGGGTAGCTACGTCTGGCAGAGATAACCGCTGAAAGCATCTAAGTGGGAAACTCGCTTCAAGATTAGATCCCTATAATCCAGTTAATGGAGTAAGATCGCAGGTAGACCACCTGCTTGATAGGCAGTGTGTGTAAGCGTAGCAATATGCTTAGCTAAACTGTACTAATGATCGAGGGCTTCACCACGTGATGTGGAGAACTCGGTGCTTTTTCGCCTCAATTGGATGTCATGATTATTTGATGGTAATTTAACATTATAATTAAATTGTCCTTTGGTGATTGGAGCGGTGAGGATACACCCGGTAACATCCCGAACCCGGTCGTTAAGCTCACCAGCGCTGATGGTACTTGGGGGGCGACCCCCCGGGAGAGTAGGTCATTGCCAAAGGACTTTTTATTTTAAGGTGGATGGATTATTTCTCATTCAGTCAATTCGGTCTCATTTCTGCAAATCTGATCAATATCGAGTATAATAGTCCCGGTGTGTTTTATTCTTAAGGACACACCCATCTACCTTGGAACGTGACGAGGTTGGTGCTGGTTTTTAACCTCCCAACCCAGGTTTGTTCCGTAGATCACCTTTGAAGGGAGGTGAGTCTGTTGGCTCGTGTTGAGTTGCGGCCCAACGAATCGCAAGAACAGCTTTTACGGCGTTTTCGGAAACAAGTCGTAAAAGGCGGTGTGCTGAGTACAATCCGTCGTAAACGCTGGTTCATCTCGAAAAGTGAGTTGCGCCGTATTGAAAAGAAGAAAGCTATCCGACGGTCCCATCGACGGGATTAAATACTCATGTAAGAAGCTAGTAGTTTGGAGTTTGTATGGCGAAAGAGGACGATAAAATAACGGTTGAAGGTAAGGTGATTGAGGCCTTACCCGGGACCCAGTTCAGAGTAGAGCTTGAAAATGGCTCAGAAGTTTTGGCGTACCTTTCCGGAAAAATGCGGCGTCATTATATTCGGATCCTCTTAGGAGATCGGGTGAGGTTGGAAATTTCACCTTATGATCTGACCCGCGGCAGGATAGTCTACCGTTATCGCCGTCATTCAGCTTCACCAAGCAGCTCCTGATCCCAATACTTATTTTGACAACTATAAATCCTGCATATGCAGGATTTTCTTTTATTCAATGGAACTTTTTACGGTAAAATGGCAATATGCAGACCGCTTCAACATCACCTCTTGTGAAATCAAACCATATCAGGAAAGTGGATCTGGCACGCGACCTGGATCCGGTCGCCGATTTGATCGAGATGTGCTTCCCTATCCATCTTGACAGGGACGGGCAGACATATATTCAACAAATGCGGAAAGCCGCCCGGGATATGCGTATTATGGGCTGGATTTCTAGCATGTCTGAATTTGCGGGGAAAAGAAACTCAGGATTTATCTGGGAGGAAGATGGGCGGGTCATTGGGAATTTGAGTTTGATCCCCTTTTCACAATCTGGCAGAATATTCCATATGATTGCCAATGTTGCCGTCCATCCGAACCACCGGCAGCGCGGCATCGGCCGGGCGTTGACGGAACGGGCGTTGGGTTACCTGCGGCGGCGCGGCGAGACATATGCCTGGCTGCAGGTCAGGGATGATAACCCAGTCGCTTATCAGCTTTACAGTTCGTTGGGTTTCACGGATAGAGCCTCACGCACTACCTGGCATATCTGCCCACATGAAATGAAAGCTGGGGTTTTGGATCCTGCCTACGCGGTCAATCTCAGGCGCAGACATCAGGATGATTGGGCAGCTCAAAAGGATTGGTTGGATATTCAATATCCACTGCAAATTCGCTGGAACCTCCCGGTCAATTTCACCCGTTTTGAACCCGGATTCCTTCAGGGTGCTTCCAATATAAGTGAGGGTTTACATTTCCGTCATTGGGCAGTTGAATTTGGGGGAAGCCTGTCAGGCGTGATCTCCTGGCAGAAGACGAACAGCTTCGCCAATATTCTCTGGATGGCACTGTCGAATGAGATTGAAGAGCGGACGTTAACCTCAGGATTGGCGTTGGTTCTCAAACATCTTTCTCGCAAGCATCCAATTTCGGTTGATTTATCAAAGGGGCAGTTCAGGGAGACATTCAAATCCCTGGGATTCCATGAGTTTCGGACCTTGATCTGGATGCGGTGTGAATTGTGATCGACATCTCTTTTGTTATCAACATTGATCAGCCGGTGGGGCTTTCTCTAAAAGATGACACAGGAAATCGTTATGTAATGCGCTCATAGTGTTCTTCTTGGAGGTTATTGAGCGAAGCAAAATACCACGCAGCTTGCTGCGTGACTTTCATTTAAATAGACAAAACCTGATCCGAAGGGAAAATTTTATGATGCCCCGTCCACTTGAGTCGGGGATAGAAATTGTTTATGCCTTGTGTATTTGATTGGGGGCAGGCTCAAGCTGTGGAGATCATCGGCTGGAACCTTGTTGGGATTTACGCCGTTGCGATTGTGAGCATCGGGATAGTGATGTTTGTAAATGTAATCATAGAATCGGCTGGTTGATCGTTTGACTTGCTAAAAGATTCTCCCAAGTGAAATAGCAGCTGGACACCGCACACAAATATATTGATTTAATTTTATGGATAATGTAAGATGGTGATAGGATATTTAAATCTAATATATCCACCTTTTGAAAAGAAAGCGACTTAAATCAGGATATAATCAAATTGGATAATCCCAATGGATTAGATCATTTATATAACCCATAATAGTTTTGTAGAATAAGGAGTTGAGATGAAAAAATGTCCGTATTGTGCTGAAGAAATTCAAGATGATGCGATCGTATGTAAGCATTGTGGACGGGATCTTGTCCCTGGTGTATCAACGGCTTCACAGCCTGTTTATCCAACCGTGCCACAGGAAGGGGCAAAGCTGGCGAGTAATGCGCTGACGATGGCAATTGTAGGTTTTTTCTGTGTTGGGATTGTTTTAGGCCCATTAGCAATCTCAAACGCCAAGAAGGCCAAGGAATTATTACGTGAAGGTGAAGAGGGTTATGGTAAAGCGGTCGCTGCGGAGGTCATCGGCTGGATCGTGACTGTGTTGTATGCGATAGCAATCATTATCAACCTTATCACGATAATTTCTGGAAACGGCTATTACTAAACCGAAGAAAAAGCAGTTATCAGGAAATTGTTTGATAGGATTACCCTTTTTCAAGGTAGTTCTGCAATATCAGCAATAAAAAAAACTCTCCCCAGAGATGAGATAAATGGTTGACTCTATCGCTTGGGAGAGTTATTTTATGTAGATATTTGATATTGTTCATCTATCAAACTTGGGCTGTTATAATGCTCAGACAGATGATATTGCAACTCTCAAGTAATGGTCATCGCGCTGGGCTTGATATCTGGTATATGCTTTAATTGGTTATTAAAACAAACGCAAAGCAGGGCTTCGACTATCAAAATTAAACTCTCCTCCAGAATGAAATATATCATTGCCGCTGTGGGGTTAGGCGGCGTTTTCCTCATCAGCCGCTTCATTGAACCTTCTGAACTCCCCGGGGTGTGCATTTTTAAATTCCTCACGGGGATACCCTGCATGCTCTGTGGGTTAACGCACGCGTTTCATGAGATTATGCTGGGGCGTTTTTCTGAAGCAGTGAGTTATCACCCGCTGGCTTTCCTGGCTTTCGGGGCTGCGATTTTCTTTTTACTCTATACACTATTAAAGGCGATATTCTGGAAACGCCTGCGTTCCCTGCCGCACTTTGAAGGTCCGCTGCTGCTTGGCCTTTTCATTGTTTTCACACTGTTCTGGTTGTATCGTATCATCACCAGTCAGTTGATATAAACCCAATTAAAGTTATCACGACAAAGAAAAATTATACATTTTCGCCATGGGGTAGAAAAAATTAACGGATTTTGTACACAGTCCGTTGTGTCCACGGTGTATCACCGGCTCTGCACCAGAATTGCACCAGGAATAGCGACCAAGACTTCGATAGGATGTTTTCAGGAATCATTTAAAGCAAGATCACAATATCAGGATCAGTTTTTGAGGGTTAGGTTTCTCCAAGAATATCGGTATCATTAAATCTTTTTTCTCAACTTTCATCACTAAATATTGGTTCACCAAAGCAAGAATTGCGCTGATCAGCGCAAAAATGGCGCTATCCAAAGTAAAGTTAGCTATGGGAATGATCCAAACCAACCCAAAGATACTGAACATTAATCATCAACCAAATTAATATTGGGAGATAATGAAATGACAAAATGGGCTGATTACTGTATCTCAGCAGTGAGATATAACAAAGATGAAACCCACACCTTATAGAAGTCGGCGGCGTCATTTGAAAGAAATTGTATTTAGGGATGGATTTCGTCAAAATTGATTATAATTAGCTCCGCTATGACCATTTCACTCGTTATTCGTGCCTTTAATGAAGAAAAACACATCGGGCGGCTGCTTTATGGGATTCAGCAACAAACCGTAAAGGATGATGTCGAAGTGATCCTGGTGGATTCGGGTTCCACGGATGATACCCTTGAGATTGCAGCCCATTATCCGGTCAAGGTTGTTCATATCACGCCCGAGGAATTCACCTTTGGGCGTTCCCTCAACCGCGGGATTGCAGCTGCTTCAGGTGAGATCATTGTTCTGATCAGTGCACATTGCTACCCCGTCTATCCGGATTGGCTTGCGCAGCTCACGAAACCTTTCGATCAGGGCGATCTGGCCCTGGCATACGGACGGCAGATTGGCGGTGAAACCAATCATTATTCAGAGCATCAGATCTTCCGTCATTATTTCCCGGAGCACTCTGTTCCGGCGCAGGGGCAGCCTTACGCCCATAATGCCAACTCTGCCATTCGGCGTGAGCTGTGGGAACAGCACCCTTATGATGAATCCCTGACGGGCCTGGAAGACCTGGCCTGGAGCAGTTGGGCTATGGATGCTGGCTATACGTTGACCTATGTGGCGGAAGCGGTCGTCGTCCACATTCACGAAGAAAAGTTCGCACAGGTCTTCAAGCGATACAAGCGCGAGGGTATTGCCATGAAGCGGATCCTGCCAAACAGCCGCATCACCTTTTGGCGGTTTCTTTATTTATGGGTCAAATTCAGTCTATTGGATATGATTCAGGCCCGGCGGGAAAGTGTTTTGATTAAGGAATTCTTTCCAATCATCCGGTTCCGGTTCTTACAGCAGTGGGGAACCTACCTGGGCTACCATTATGCCGGGAAAGTCAACGCCCAATTGCACCGGGCTTTCTATTACCCCGCGAATATTTTGGATTATAAAGCGCCCAAGCCGCGGCCGGTAAAGCCGATTGATTATAATGAAAAGGAACCAGGATAAGAATAATCGTCCAGGCAGGGCATTTCACAGTATATTTTATGCTGACTTGATCGAGCTAACTGCATCAGGTGTTAAACAAAAACCACCCGCATCATTCTCAAGGGTAATTGCGATTAAAAAATTGACTTATATTTACCGAAGAATCAATTAATCTACAATCTTATTTCCAAAGGCATTCGACCAGCCAAAGTAAATAGGCTTTATTTTGTTCATGTGCTTTATGATCCACACCGAAACAAACCGAGATCGAATCCAGCAGTGTTCTTGCTAGACGGGAAGAATCAGAACCCTCTCTCACTTTGGCTTCATCGATCAGGTGTTCAACCTTATGTACTAGGTTGATATCCAAGCCAGGGATTTCTGGTTCGGGCTCACTGCTATCTGACTGTTCAAGAAACTGGTCGCTTAGATCTAGCGCATATTTGCTTGTCCACAGAGGAATTTTACTGATGGTTTCACAGTAAATCAGCTCCAGAACCTGGATCAGCCGCTCTTTGGGGGGGATATCTTGCTGGATGATCTGATCAACCTGTTGATGGGTTTGGGACAGGGCGGTACGATATACCTGGTTGAAAAGCTCGCGTTTGTTAGAGTAGTAATTATATAATGTACCCAACGCAATGCCGCATTTTGCGGCAATCCTACGCATATCGGTGTTCCTGTAGCCCCTTTTAAAAAACAGACTTTTTGCGATTGAGAGGATCTCATCGCTTGAAATTACTCGTTTATTTCCCATGTTTTTCTGGCAATTTGAACCTTAATGTGATTTTTTGATAGCCTTGATTTTATCACGAATTGGCTGCCAGGCTCATTGGGGTGAAAACAAAAACAATATCGACATTGGTGGAGGGGCCAGGTGAAACCCGCGTTACACTACTTTCGGTCAAACTGGTTTGATAAAACGTATTGATAAGGGAGAACAACCTGGCCCAATGACAAAATTACGAAGGGGGAACTACCCGGTCGGGAACCAGCGCTGGAATTTAACGAGGATCGCCTGGTTTCCGGAAATCTTTATCTTTCCGGTCATAAAGGCTTTCATGCCATTAAGTTTGCCATTCGTCATATCCACATAATCTGAGGCTGAGGCTTTTAGGATGGTATCAGCATCTTCACTGACGCCTTCTGTCACAGTGGCTGACCCATCATCGACTGTGAAATACCAGTCTCCACCACCTTCACCTGATAAAGAAATCTGGATGATGGCATACTCACCCGCCGCTGCCTCGGGGTTAAAAGTACTGTATAGATGTTCAATAGCTTCTTTACCGTTGGTAACATTTGCTGACATAATATATTTCTCCTGAAACTAGAAATTGATTGAAGGGTTTTCACCCATAATAATCTCCTGCATCCGATGGTTGATTGCTTCTCGCCATTTATCTTCAGGCAGGATATAAAATTTTCCTTCTTCTAGAGCACTGATCACTTGGTTGGCCTGTTCAGCGGGTGATATCCCGCTTTTCACTTCCTCTTCAAGCGCACTTGTAACCAATTGTTCCATGGGCGTGGCTTCTCTTTCGATCAGGAAGCACTCTGGCTTATAGTTTTCAGATTTTGCGATGTTGGTTTGGACTGCTGCAGGACAAAGTACAGCGACCCTCACTTTGCTGCCCAGTGTAAGCAATTCCTTATAGACGCATTCTGAATAAGTCAATACAGCAGCCTTAGATGTGCAATATTCGGTTGAAAATGGGGTTGTTGTCAGACCAGACTGCGAGGAAGTGTTTATGATCCAGGCTTCTTCGTCCTGCTCTTCCATGATGGGCAGAAAGGTTCGCACACCATAGATCACCCCCCACAGGTTTACCCCAAACATCCATTGGTAATCTTCCAAAGGAATTTCCCAAGAAACACCACCTTTACAAACCCCCGCGTTGTTACATAGAATGTGTACACCACCAAACTGTTCCAAAGTCTTCTGAGCTAGCTGCTCAATATCTTCCTTCAACGAAACATCGGTTACACAGGTCAGCACATCCATTCCCTGGTTAGCTAATTGTTCTCCAGCTTTCACCAGAGCATTGGGGTTGATATCTGCTAGCACCACCTTCATCCCCTCCTGGCCAAACCGTTCCGCCAAAGCAAAACCAATACCACTGGCGGCGCCAGTCACCACCGCGATTTTTTTCTTAAAATCCATCATTTCACCTCTTTTACAAACTGGTTCAATAGCTGGTCCCTCCGTCCACGTTGAGCGATTGCCGAGTCACATGATCCGCCGTTGCCAGGTAGATGACCGCTTCGGCCAAATCTTCTGGAAGGATATCAATTCCCATTGGGACTGTCATCTCGACCACATTACGGCGGAATTCTTCGGCAATTTCTCCCGGCCCACCGCCAAAGGCTGATCCCACCAATTTCCACATTTGTGTTGGGACAATACCAGGGCAGACACAGTTCACGGTGATATTTTCTTTAGCCAATTCAAGCGCTAATGTATTAGAAAAAGCAAGCACAGCCCCTTTGGAAGCTGCATAGTGGGATAGGAACTGTGCCCCCATTTTTCCAGCAACAGATGCAAAATTGATGATCTTCCCTTTTCGCTGTCTGCGCATCTGAGGAATAACTGCTTTATTTGTCAGAAAAGTGCCTTTGGCGTTAACGGTCATGACCACATCCCAGTCCTCAATTGAAAGCTCTGCTGCCTCACCACCAGCCGTGATCACTCCAGCTGCGTTGACCAAAATATCCACTCGGCCATAGGCTTCAACTGCCTTCTCAACCATTGTGGTGACCATATCCCATTGGGTCACATCCACTTCAATAGCGGTTGCCTTCAGGCCTTCCTTAACGAGTTGTTTCGACAAATTTTTAGCCGCTGTGTATCCCCCCAAAGTTTTGTTTTGAAATTGGTTGAGATCAGAATCAAGGGTCTCCACATCTGCGATGCAAACAGCAGCACCCTCCTGAGCCATTGCTTGGGCAACCCCTGTACCAATCCCACCTCCGCCTCCTGTCACAATTACAACTTTGTTCTTCAATCTCACGCGATTCTCCTTTTGGTTAGAATGTCCCTTATTGCATAATCTTAGTTACAGCATTAATTAGCATTTTTTCATTAGGAAGCACTGCATTTTCGAGTGATGGACTAAAAGGAACCGGTACATTGTGGCGTGTCACCCGAAGGATGGGACTCTTTATTAAGGAGAACCCATACTCTGCAACCACTGCAGAAATTTCAGAAGCGAAGGAACAAATCGGTGGGGCGTCCTCCAGTACGATCAGCCGTCCAGTTTTCTTTACCGATTCAAGAATCAGATCCTTATCAAGTGGTACCAAGGATCTGGGATCAACGACCTCCACAGAGATCCCATCACGTTGTAGTTTTCGGCTGGCTGTCAGCGCCCTGGGAACCATTGAGCCGATGGCGACGACTGTCACATCGCTGCCTTCCCGTTTGATATCGCCTTTGCCAATCGGCACGATATAATCCTCATCCGGAATTTCTCCTGAAGTCATCCCTAACATTTGTTCTTCAAAGAAGATTACGGGGTTGTCATCTCGGATCGCAGCCTTGAGCAGGCCTTTGGCGTCGTAAGGGGTTGAGGGCAGAACAATTTTCAGCCCTGGTGAATTTCCTAGAAGGGCAAGCGGGTGATCGGAATGCTGAGCGCCGGCATTAAAACCCGAACCAATTGGGACCCAGTAGACGATCGGCAGCTTTACTTGCCCACCAGTCATATAGCGGAGCTTTGCCGCCTGGTTGACTATCTGATCCATGGCGACATAAACAAAGGTGCCAAACATCAGCCAGACAATCGGCCGATAACCCATTGCGGCTGCCCCAACTGCCGCACCTGAAAAAGCGGATTCGGAGATTGGACAGCCGCGCACCCGTTCAATCCCAAACGCATCAACAAGTTCTTTGGTGTTGTGGATGTCCTCTCCCATTATGAAAACTTTTGGGTCGCGCGACATTTCTTCATGACGGGCTTCATTCAATGCATGCATGTAGATTATTTCTTTCATTTGATACTCCTTATCTCAAGCAAAAAGGTAATCAAGAGCAGTTTCAGGATCAGGAGAAGCACTTTGTTTGGCGAAATCAATAGCGGCTTCCACCTGCTGTTGGGCTTCATTCTTAAATCCCGCAACTTGATTTTCATTCAGCAGACCTTCTGCCAGAAGTTTCTCCTCAAAGCGCAGGATTGGATCGTTTTTCTTCCAAGCCGCGATTTCATCATCAGGTCGGTAAGTAAGCCCCCAGGCTTCTTCACCTTCGGTATGGCCCTTCCAGCGGTATGTCAGGCATTCAATCAGGCTAGGTCCTCCACCTTTCCGAGCATTTTCTACGGCTTTAAATACAGTTTCATAAACCAGTTCGACATCATTGCCATCGATCTTTTCTGCTGGGATAGCGTAGCTGGTAGCCCGGGAGGCGATGTCTGTTACAGCAGAGACGTAGTCGAATTTGGTTGTCCCGCCATATAGGTTGTTGGCACAGACAAAGATCACAGGAACCTGCCAGACCGAAGCCAGATTCAGCGATTCATGAAATGTTCCCTGATTGACTGCGCCATCACCGAAGAAACAAATTGTCACTGCTCCTTTGTTATTAAATTTCTGGGCCAGGGCTGCACCGACAGCTATGGGAAGCCCTCCACCAACGATCCCATTTGCGCCAATCGAGGTATGGGCCATATCCGAAATATGCAAGGAACCACCCCGCCCTTTATTAAGCCCAGTCTCTTTGCCATAAAGCTCCGCTGCCAGCAGATTGATGTCTGCGCCTTTGGCAAGCAGATCGCCATGACCTCGATGGGTGGTGAGTAAACAATCTCCTTCCGATAAAGCTGCACAGGATCCGACTGACACTCCCTCCTGCCCCACAGAAAGATGCACAAACCCGGGAATATCCCCTTTGCGGAAGTTTTCGCTGATCCTGTTTTCAAACTTCCTTATCTGACACATCCTTTGATAAATTGATATTTTTTGTTTATCCGAAAGCATAATGTTCTCCTTTTGGGTCAATTGTTAACCATCTGTATTAATTATTGCGATTACTGCACCTACAGCCACCGTCTCCCCAACATCAGCCAGGATTTGAGCCACCAGGCCGCTATCTGGTGCTTCTACATCAGTGTTGACTTTCTCAGTTTCAATACTGCAGATTGGTTTGCCTTTTTCGATCCTTTCCCCAACTTGCTTATACCAACTGGCCAGGATAGCTTGCTGCATCATCAGACCAAATTTTGGAACTGTTACTTCTACATTCATAAGCCCTCCTTCTATTTAAGATATGGGTTCGCCAAACGACTCATTACTAGTCTTGCCTCATCGCTGAAGTTCAAACAATCTGCGCAATATGTCAATATCTTTCAAGGTCTCGTCAAGTGTCTTCAAGAAACCAGCAGCTACCACGCCATCAATTACTCGGTGATCAACCGTTAGCGAAAACCTTATGATATCCGTGTTAGAAATCTCTCCATCGAGAATGCGCGGTTTTTTTGTGATCCGGTTGACGCCTAAAATTGCCACTTCCGGGAGGTTAAGAATAGGTGTAAAAGAATCAATGCCATATGAACCAAGGTTTGAGATGGTGAAAGTGCCGCCGGTTACATCATTTATCTCTAAATTGCCGTTGGCAGCCTTTTCGGATAAATCGCGAAGAGCTTCGATGATTTCAGTAAGCGATTTTTCTTGCACAGCTTTGATGATAGGTACTATCAAACCTTCCTTTAACGATATCGCCACACCAATATGCTTACTTTGATGTAAATACATCATATCGTCAAAGAAATTGGCATTTAACGCAGGGTGGCGCTCGAGTACATAGGCTGCGATTTTGACAAGCATGTGGGTATAGGAAAGCTTCAAGCCAGCTTTTTTTGCTTTTTCAGTAGCTTCAGCTTTGCAAGCAACAAGGTTCGTTGCATCAATTTCCATATGAAGTGTGTATTGTGCTGCGGATTGAAGAGAACCGGTCATCCGTTTCGCGATTATTTTTCTTAACTTTGAGAGGGGAACCTTTTCTGGGGCTTGCTTCATTTTTCAAAGTTCCTTAGTGATCGGGAATTAATGAACAATGTTCATATATAATATAATAAAAATTTATACTTGTCAATACACAGAATCTACCTATTGATTACACATGTTCAATACACCTAGATCGGGCATTTAGATATGAATCTCAAGATTGGGGATATTCTATTTTGAGATTCGATCCTGAGCAGGTCGAAGAAATTTAGATAGAAAAGCAGCTTGAGTGAACAAGTTTCAGAATGACATGCTTGATTTCTTGTGTGCACGATTAGCATTGAATTATGCAATCAAGTAAGAACCGGCAGTTATAAATTTTTCAGAAGATAAAACTTTCCTTAAGCTTCCTCGACTAAAAGAAACCCATTGATGTTTATCAAATCAGCTCATTTTGTAAAGTTGCTGAAGATAATTGAATGTATGTATTAATTAGGGTGGTTGGTGCCATTGGGATGCGAATCGAGAAAAAATTTGGGTTTGGAATGGGAGGGTATTGATTGGAAAACTGGAAAAATCTATATTCAAACAAAGTGCTAAGAAGTAATAAGGAGGTGTTGGTCTTCTGTCCGCTTAACTCTGCATCTGGAGTGAGGGTGAGAAAGCTGGAAATGATTCCTTTACAAAAAACGGAGAGAAAACAGAAATGGACTTCTTAAGGCCCGGTTGTTAGTTCGTGAAATGTGTCAGGATTTAAATCGAATTTTCTTAACAGCCATCGGAATTCCATTGTGTGGTTGTATTGTAATAAAATTTGTAAGAAATGTCTGAAGGAAGCAGGATTGCCTAATATTTGTTTTCATGATCTCAGCCATAATGAAGTGATTTTGACGAATCAAGGGGTGAATATTCTGAAAGTGGCTCAGGAGCAGTTAACATGCAGATTTCAACCTCACGATAGATATTTGCAGCCATAATTATTAATTAATGCAAGAAGGAACTTTTGAGATAATTGAATATATTTTCACTCTGACCAATGTCAGTAAGGAGTTGAATCTATGGAACTAAAAAACGTCCAAAGCGGACGTTTTTTGTTCTCTTTTTTTAGGGTTAAAAATTAAAGTTCCTCATCCAGGACAAGATCGACCAGGTCCAGGAATTCCTTCCATTCTTCCTTGAAGAAATGCAGTGTGACGTTGTTCAATTCCAGATGGTAGGTGGTCTCGCCGTCAGGTTCATCCGCTTTCCAGGCCAGGTAAGAATCGGTTTCCGCGATCGTCGTGGTTTTCGGTTCAAGTGAGTCGTCCATAAATCATGCTCCTTTTTTGCAATCTAAGATTTATATCTTTCGTCCTCAGTTATATCATAAATCATCTCAGAATCAATACCAGTTTCACTTCTGCACTGGTGACGAGGTCATTTATTTCCGTCTGCCTTTTTCCGATCCTTTGGCTGCTTCTTCATTCGTTTGCGTTTGATTCCCTTCCAGGTCTTCGAAACCCAGGCGACGAAATTCTCCCATTGTGTCTCGATGAAAATGACCCATTTCGGTTTTTCTTCAGGCCCGCGGTTGTCGAGCTCTTCCCAGGGGTCCTCATCGACCATCTTTTTGAAAATATATCCTAAGACCAAGATTAATGTCGCCAGAACAGGCGCGGCAAGCAGGATGCCGATGATACCTAAAAAATTGACGGCGATCAAGGCAGCGATCAGGACCAGCGCCGGGTGGACCTTAAGGTTTTCAGACATCACTTTCGGTACCAGCAGATTATCGATTAAAGTATCAATGATGATGGAGGAACCCAGGATAATGATGGTATAGATTCCGGTTGGGAGGTCGAAGATCGTGTGCCCCTGCAGAAGGGCGACCAGTCCATAAGTGATCCATGTGATCCAGGCGCCAACGTATGGGACAAAGCGGCCCAGAGCCGCAACCAAAGCCAGCCCAAAGAAGAACTCGATCCCCATGCTGCCCAGAAAGATCGTATAGATAACCACGGTAATAAGGACGACGATGATCTGCCCGCGTATGAACGCGTTCCAGATATTATTCAATTCTCGACCCATGCGTTTCAGGTCGGCGGTATAGCCTGGAATGCGGATTTTGAAGAATTGGTTTGGAATGCCCTCCGTTTCCGCCAGGATAAAATATGAAATCAGCAGAATCAGACCGATGTGAAAGACAACATTGGCGGCTCCTGAAGCAAGCGCTCCGGCAATATTGCCCACGCTGCTGATGATCGGTTCAATTGCCCCAACGATTTCATTAATGATCTCGTCCCAATTCAACCCCGAGAGTGTAAATTCATATGTTCCGATCGTGAACGTGTTCTCGGTGAAATCTTTGATCAATTGAGGAATTTGATCGATGTTATTCTGAATGAAACTGATCAGGTTCGCGGTCTGATCGGCTATCGCCAGACCGCCCCAGGTCAATAGTGCAAGCAATGCCAATACGACGATCAAATAGATCAGGAAAACTGCCAAGCGCCAGCGAATCTTGAAATATTTTTGAAGCAGGTTTGCTACTGGGTAGAAGAGGTACGCGATGATGAACGCCATGATGATCGTGCCGAGGAAGTTTTGAAATTGTACAAGCAGGAAGATCACAAAAGCGACCAGGACCAATCCGAAGATCAGCTTTGTGGTCCAATTCCAGCGGGGAGAACTCTGGTCCGCCTCAGGTGAGGTTTGATTAGGATTATCAGCAGTCACTGTTTTTGCTTATCTCTATTCGATTATGGTTGCGATCGCGCCGGTATGGAATAATTTCCAACCTCCCTAATTATACAATACTGAAGGAGTATTTTTATAGCAGATGCGTGGACAGCGGTATACAAAAAAGATATCCTGACGTATACTAGGTTCCGGTGAATCAAATAATCCTATCCTGAGGAGCTTTTCTCATGCCAAAGATTGTTTTTCTGGGGGCAGGCAGTACCGTTTTTGCGAAGAATCTTCTGGGGGATATTCTCAATTTTCCTGAATTATCTGAATCTACCATTGCCCTGCATGATATTGATCCGGTGCGCCTGGAGACCACGCGAGTGGTGGGTGAAAGGCTGGCTAAATCCCTGGATGTGAATCCCAGGATTGAAACACATCTCGACCGCCGGGCAGCCCTGGATGGCGCGGACTACGCGATTGGGATGTTCCAGGTGGGTGGATATGAGCCCTGCACGGTCACCGATTTTGAAATCCCAAAGAAATACAGCTTGCACCAGACCATTGCGGATACCCTGGGGATTGGCGGGATCATGCGCGGGCTGCGCACCATCCCGATGTATCTGGAGATGTGCCGGGATATGGAAGCAGTCTGTCCGGATGTCTTCCTGCTCAATTACGTCAACCCTATGGCGATGGTCACCTGGGCGATCAACCGTGCCACGAAGATCAAGACTGTCGGGTTGTGCCACTCGGTGCAGGGGACTGCTGAACAATTAGCCGAGGTGATTGATGTGCCGGTTGATGAGATCAATTACATTTGCGCGGGGATCAACCATATGGCCTTTTATCTGCGTTTTGAGCGCAACGGTGAAGACCTCTACCCGCTGATCCAGAAGGTGATTGATGATGGGCGTGTACCCGATTGGAACAGGGTTCGGTTCGAGATGTTCGAACGACTGGGTTATTTTGTGACGGAATCGAGTGAACACTTCGCAGAATATACACCCTGGTTCCTTAAAGGTGGGCGACCCGATCTGATCGAGAAATTCAATATTCCCCTGGATGAATATATGCGCCGCTGTGAAGTGCAGATCGCCGGCTGGGAGATCATGCGGAAATCCGTGCTGAACACTGATGTTCCTTTTGATCTCGCTGTTCTTGAGGAACGCCTCAGACAAGCTGGTGCGAACGATTTTGAAATCCAGTATGTTGGTGGAATGGTTGCTGGATTTGATGAGGTCTCATCGTCTTGTGAATATGGGGGGGTGATCATCCATGCGATGGAGACCGGCATGCCCAGGGTGATCTACGGCAATGTGATGAATGAGGGCTTGATCGACAACTTGCCAG
>Ga0272443_10004398_pt1 | contig 15377 bp, 10 predicted proteins | sample SSMAcet12_FD_193581 | JGI IMG/M metagenome (GOLD analysis project Ga0272443, IMG submission 193581) | Marine sediment archaeal communities from Little Sippewissett salt marsh, Falmouth, MA, United States - SSM-Acet-12 | ecosystem: Environmental > Aquatic > Marine > Wetlands > Sediment ...
ACTCGTAGATGAAAACACACAAAGCTCTATGGAATATAGCACAATGATGCTAAAAGCCGCTCCTGACGCAACAATTATTGGCAGCCAAACAGCAGGTGCTGATGGTAATGTAACTCTTTTTTATCTGACCAAAAATATATCTACTGGCTTCTCTACGCTTGGAGTATATTTACCTGATGGAAAGCAAACACAAAGAATTGGACTTGTCCCTGATATTGAAGCAAGACCAACAACTAAAGGAATTCGTGCTGGAAGAGATGAAGTACTTGAAGTTGCTTTTGAGTTTGCAGGTTGCGAAATATCTGATGTAAGTAATGATTCTGTGGAAGATATTATAATATTATATCCAAATCCAGCCGACGATTATTTCTTCATTAATGAAGATGAAAGTGAAGTTGAGTTAGTTTCATTAAATGGAAAGATCGTATGGCAGGGAACTGCTTCGAGAAGTAAGCCAATTCCAACAAGTAATATTGCAGAAGGGACGTATATATTAAAGATAATATCATATAAGAGAATAAATATCAAGAAGGTAATAATTGCTAAATAAGATATTTATCTGATGTCTTTGCTGGCTAAGCTCTATATTCTTATGATTAGAAGTATTGATTTTCTAATAAATACTAACGAAGCAGACAATAAAACACTTTGAGTTCAATGTTTTTTTGATTAACTTTTGTTTTATCATAAATTTATCAAAAATATTTTAGAGGTAATGTGAAGCCAGAAGTAGCAGAAATATTATTTAACGCAAATACAGCCGCAGCAGTTTTTTCGCAATATAATCAGGATCACGTTGATAGAATCGTTAAAGCTGTATATCATGTGGCATTTGACAATAGAATTATACTTGCTGAAATGGCTGTTGAGGAGACTGGTTTAGGCCGCTTAGAAGACAAAGTAATGAAAAATGTTGTCGCCTCCCAAATGGTTTACTATAATATTAGAAATCAGAAAACTGTTGGTATAATTAGTGAAGATGAGGACAAAGGTATCATTGAAATAGCTCAGCCACTGGGACCGATTTTTGCAATAATCCCTATTACAAACCCAACCTCTACTGCAATTTATAAAATTCTAATCTCACTGAAGACAAGGAATCCAATTATAGTTCACCCACACAGACGTGCTGCTAAATGCACAATCGAAGCGGCGAGAATTTGTTATGAAGCAGCTATGAACGAGGATGCACCTGAAGATTGCATCCAATGGGTTACTGATTTTTCGCGAGAGGACACTCAGCAGGTAATGGCTCATAATCATGTCGCTTTAATTCTTGCTACTGGTGGCTCTGGTTTGGTCAATGCCGCATATAGCAGTGGAACTCCTGCTATTGGTGTTGGAGCTGGCAACGTACCTGTCTTTATTGATAAATCTGCTGATGTTGATTATGCTATTAAAGAGATATTAGAATCAAAACTTTTTGATAACGGCACGATCTGCGCCAGCGAGCAGGCAGTCGTTATTCAGAAGGATATGGAGGAAAAAGTAAAAGAGTCATTCAAAAAGCATGGTGCATATATTATGAATGCTGATGAGATAGAGAAAGTATCCAAAGTTGCATTCAACCAGGAAAAGCAAGCAATGAACGGCGATATCGTAGGGAAATCTGCTCAATTCATTGCTGAACATGCAGGTTTAAATATTCCCATAGATACCAAATTATTACTTGCTCAACTCAGAGATGTTGGCGAAAACGTGCCATTATCAAGTGAGATATTAGCTCCAATCCTGGCATTATATATAGAAGATGATTTCGACAAGGCAGTAAACAGATGTATAGAACTCAATTTTTATGGTGGGGTTGGGCATACAGCCAGCATCTATTCCAATAATGATGATGTAATCAAACAATTTTCCTTGTTAATGAACGCAGGTAGAATAGTTGTTAATATGCCATCATCACAGGGGGCGGTCGGACTAACCAGCAAATTAGATCCTTCTTTGACATTAGGATGCGGTACTGGAGGCAAAAATATTACTACCGATAATATCACAGCCAAGCATTTGCTAAATATACAGAGAATAGCTCGCAGGAGAGATGATTTTCTCTTTGTTCGATTCGATAAGAAAAAGTATTTTGACAATAACTATTCTGCAGAAATGCTTGATAAAGAATTTTACAGTAATATTTAAAGGTATAAACCATGCTTGATAAACAAGAATACTATGACCAGATAGAAATTAAGCTTTCTAATAATATAAAAACGGAATATTCTCAGAATATTGAGAAAGAATTGATGGATTTAGCAAATTCAACCTCCATGAATGTATCGTTAAATTTTGAAGATGTTACTTTTGTATGCTCCCATTTCCTAAAGGTATGTCTGAGATTAAACAATACTTTAACATCTGAAAGATTTTGTCTTGAAAAGCTAACCCCTGAAATAAAAAGAGTTTTTATGATAGCTGGATTCGATAAGATATTGAACCTAAAATAGGATTAAGGAGCCGTTAGCTTCTAGCCATTAGTTAATAGATAACCACAAACTTCCTTGTCTCCACTGTCGCTCCGCACCGCACTCGAAGGAAATAAACGCCGGGGGAGAGGGAGGATGTATTAATCGTTATGGATTTGTCAGTTGGGCTCCATCTGCCAGATGGAGCCCATCTTATCAAATAGAAGCAAAATAGCTCTCAGACAGGGATGCCTGAGCTACCCTTAGTTCTTTAGTTGTCCAGAGAGATGAACATCCGTCTGAGGATATGGAATCGAGATACCTTCTTTATCGAATGTTAATTTTACATTTTCTGTCATATCAAAGAATATAGCCCAATAATTTTCTTTCTTCGACCATACTTTTACAGTAATATTAACTGAACTATCAGCAAGCTCAGAAACTACAATTGCTGGCTCGGGATCTCCCAAAACACGACTATCTGCAAGGATCAATTCTTTGATAATCTCTTTAGCTTTCTTTATATCATCATCATATCCGATACCAAAAACAAAATCAACACGCCGCAAGTCTTCGCTTGAATAATTCTCTACGGGATTGTTCGATACAACACCATTTGGTAGAACAATCACAATGTTGTCTGGTGTTTTAATAATTGTATGGAAAATCTCAATAGAATGAACAGTGCCGCTATGCCCGTTAGAAGTAATATAATCACCTACTTTGAAGGGTTTGAATATCAGAATCATCACACCACCAGCAAAATTAGCCAGCCCCCCCTGCAATGCCATACCAATAGCAAAACCGGCTGCTGCTAGCACTGCGACAAAAGAAGTTGTCTCAATTCCAACCATTCCTACAACAGATAAAAGCAGCATTACTTTTAGAGCAATACCTGCCAAACTGTTTAGAAATCTCCTGAGCGAATTGTCAATTTCCTTTGCCTCCATTAGTTTATCCATACCCTTGACGAGTTTTTTAATAAGCCATAATCCAACAATTAGAGCAAGAACCGCCAATAGTACTTTGGGTAAATAAATCGCGAGATAGTCCGATATTTGAGAAAAATAATATTCAAAAGATTCCATCGTATGTCCTTTCTTAATTTTAAAAAATATCTATTTGAAATCTGATAATTAATAAAGATAAAAAAAAATCTGACAAATCAAAATTGAAGATTGTAATTTAAAAAGATGAGGAATTATAAATTTGTTATCGAATAAATTGGACTTGTAATTACATTTTGTTTATATTTGGTTTTTAAAACGGATGCATTTGGTTGTTTTGTGAATTTATAAATATTTCTATATCATTAAGATAGTATACATGTATTATTGAAAATTAGTTAATGGATTCAAAGAATAAATAGATTTTTGGATTTAAAACAGAGCAGCGAATTATGCTGTGGATGTAGAATAAGGAGACATGATAAATGGGTAAAATTTTTGGGAATTACGCAAAGATGAAGGAAGCCCTCGATTACGCATCTACCGATGCCAAAAGTCGGGGCAAGACTATCGTCCAGATCGGGTCAGCTACCTGCGAAAAAGCTGCTGGCTCTGATTTGGTAAAGGATGAATTTCTCAAATTGATAAGGGCATCAGGACGCGACGATATTGTGGTTCACCAGACAGGTTGCACTGGCAGATGCGCCCAAGAACCAATCGTCGGAGTTTTCGTACCCGGAGGAATGGCAGTAAAGTACGAACAGGTAACAGTGGACAAAGTGAACAAAATTTTCGAAGGGCATGTGGTTGGGAAGAATCCCGTAACAGAGCTTATGCTTGATAAAACTACCGACACATTATATTCTCATGTAGTAATGCTTTGTGGTTCCGAGGGTTGCCGCAACCAATATCACGAACCATGGGCAGATATCTTGAATGAAAAGATAAAGAAAATAGGTCTTCAACCCGAAGCAGTTAGAGTGCTGAGCGGCGGTTGTATTGGACTTTGCAGGGTGGCGAAAAAGGGAGAAGAACATGGTGTTATGATGGTTTATCCCGAAAATGTCATTTATAGATTCTTGAACGAAGAAGAACTCGACGAAATAATCGAAAAACAATTTGTGCGAAATGTTATTGCAGAAAAGCATCTGGTTCATACGAACAGAATGATTGAAGAGTATTTTAAATTCTATGGAGATATTTCATTTTTTAATAAACAAACAAGGATCACTCTTAGGAACTGTGGGATAATTGATCCAGAGAGCTTTACTGATTATATTCATGCTCGTGGTTTCGAAGCTCTGGCAAAAGTATTAGATACACAGAAGCCAGAAGATGTAATTCAGGAAGTCACGGATTCCGGGCTTAGAGGCAGAGGTGGAGCTGGTTACCCTACTGGAATAAAATGGAAGAATACTCGGATATTATCTGAAGACCCAATTCGATACGTAATATGCAATGCCGACGAGGGAGACCCCGGAGCATTTATGGATAGAAGTGCATTGGAAGGCGATCCTTTCAGCATTATCGAAGGTATGGCTATTGGCGCTTATGCTGTGGGTGCTACGAAAGGATATTTTTATATTCGGGCTGAATACCCTCTGGCTATTAGCAGAATCCAGATTGCTATAGATAAAGCAAAAAGAATGCATTTACTCGGCAAAAATATACTTGGCTCTGATTTTAGCTTCGATCTTGAGATACGTCTTGGGGCTGGAGCATTTGTCTGTGGAGAGGAAACAGCACTTATTCATTCAATAGAAGGGAAACGCGGACAGCCACGTATGCGCCCCCCATATCCATCAAAAAGTGGGCTTTGGGGTCATCCTACCTGTATCAATAATGTAGAAACATGGGCTAATGTATCAGCTATACTTCTCTATGGTTCTGACTGGTTCTCTCGTATTGGAACAGAAGGAAGTCGTGGAACAAAAGTTTTCGCTCTCGCCGGAAAAGTTGTAAACACAGGGCTCGTAGAAGTGCCTATGGGTACTACATTACGAGAAATCATATATGACATTGGTGGTGGTATCCCTAATGGTAAAAAACTAAAAGCAGTCCAAACAGGAGGACCTTCAGGTGGCACAATACCAGCGAGCATGATTGATACTGCAGTAGATTATGAATCACTAAAACAGATTGGCTCGATGATGGGATCCGGTGGTATGATTATTCTCGACGAAGATGATTGCATGGTATCAACAGCAAAATTCTTCCTTGAGTTTACTAAAGATGAATCATGTGGCAAATGCCTTCCCTGCCGAGAGGGAACTACGAGAATGCTGGAGATATTAGAGCGCATTACTTCCGGTAAAGGCGAAATGGAAGATTTAGATAAGCTCAAGCGACTTGGAAATTTGATTAGGAAAACATCTCTTTGCGGGCTTGGACAATCCGCCCCAAATCCAGTACTAAGTACATTGGAGCATTTTCCTGAAGAATACGAAGCACATATAATCGAAAAGCGTTGCCCCACACAGAGATGCAAGCAACTGGTTACCTATAGAATCGTTGAAGAGAAATGCACCGGCTGTACCTTATGCCAAATGAGATGCCCAGTGCTGTGCATTCAGGGCTTGAGGAAGAAACCGCATCATATCATTCAGGAACTATGTATTAAATGCGGCGAGTGTTATAATTCCTGTAATTTTGATGCAATAGTAAAAATATAAGAAAGAGAGCGGAAAAATGAAATATATAAATGCGAAAATAGATGATATGCCAGTCTCAGTGCTGGAAGGCAAAACTATAATGCAAGCAGCTGATTCTATAGGTATGCACGTGCCTCGGCTTTGCTTTCATCCGTTTTTATCAACCGAAGGTGCTTGTAGAATTTGTATTGTGGAAGTTGATGGCTATAGAAATTATTTGCCTGCTTGCTCTACAATGCTCCAAGAAGGAATGGTAGTAAAGACTAACTCACCAGAGATTAGAAAAGCAAGACGGGATTTAATAGAACTTCTTCTCGACAATCACCCAAAGGAATGTCAGCTTTGTGAACGAGATGGCAACTGCGAGCTGCAAAACCTTGCTTATAAGCTCGGCGTTCGCGAAAGATTATTCGAAGGAGAAAGAAAAAGATATAAAATCGAAGATTCTAGTGCTTCAGTAGTAAGAGATGCAGAGAAATGTATCCTATGCGCTCGCTGCATTAGAGTATGCTCCGAGATTCAGGGTGTTACTAATCTTAGCCAGATATATCGCGGATTCAATGCAAGAGTAACTCCTGCTTTCGAAGCAAATATGGATGATTCTGTGTGTATCCAGTGCGGTCAATGTATAAACGTATGTCCAACGGCTGCATTCACAGAGCAAAATATGACAGAGGAAGTATGGGAAGCTATTAACGATCCAAAGAAGTTCGTAGTTGTACAAACTGCTCCTGCCATACGTGCTGCAATCGGCGAAGGGTTCGATATGCCAATTGGAACAAATGCCGAAGGTAAAACTGTCTTTGCTTTACGCCGACTTGGATTTGATGCAGTTTTCGATACTAACTTCGCTGCTGATCTAACGATTATGGAAGAAGCAACTGAGTTTCTGCAACGGCTAAAGAAAAATAAAGATTTACCAATTATTACATCCTGCTCACCGGGCTGGATCAACTTTCTTGAGCATTTTTACCCAGAGCTAATTCCACATGCATCCACATGCAGATCTCCTATGAGTATGCTCTCTGTACTGTTGAAAACATATTATCCAGAAAAAAACAACATTAAACCAGAGGATATTTATGTTGTTTCTGTTATGCCATGTGTCGCAAAGAAATTTGAGGCAAAAAGACCTGAACACTACTCAGAGAAGGGCTATCCATACACAGATGCTGTAATTACTACTCGTGAGCTAATCTGGATGATTAAAGCTTACGGCATTGACTTCGTTAATCTACCCGACGACGATTTCGATAAACCACTGGGAGAATCAACAGGAGCTGGCGATATATTTGGGACTACTGGTGGAGTAATGGAAGCCACACTCAGAACAGCAGCAGAAAAGCTAACCGGCAAAAAGCAAAACAAACTTGACTTCTATGAAGTTAGAGCTATCGAAGGGCTTAAAGAAGCATCAATTGAAATTAATGGATTAACACTAAACGTAGCAGTAGCCAATGGTTTGCAAAATGCCAAAAAAATACTTGAAAAAGTAAAATTAGGAAACATGCAATACCATATTATAGAAATCATGGCTTGCCCTGGTGGTTGTGTGGCGGGCGGAGGACAACCACTAACCGAAGCTGGCAAATACTTATATCCAATGGATTGGGAAATGATACGCAAACGCCAACAAGCACTTTACGGAATTGATACAGCAAAGAAAATTCGTAAATCGCATGAAAATCCTTATGTGTTGAAATTATATGAAGAATTTCTCGGAGAGCCGGGCAGTAAGCTCGCACATGAGCTATTGCACACAAGTTATCAAGAACGTTTACCAAGGGGGATTAAATGACCGGAATAATTTATAAACCGTTAGATCAAGATATCCTTGATTTTATAAAGGAATGTACTCAACTGGAGCATCCCGAAAGCTATCTAATAGCAGTATTGCATAAAATACAGGAGAGATATACCTATCTTTCAGAATCGCACATGGATCAGGTAGCACACCTTCTGAACGTTCCAGCAGCAAACGTCTTTGGGGTTGCTACTTTCTATCACTTTTTCAGATTAAAGCCCAAAGGCAAATATGCTATATCTGTTTGTATGGGTACTGCCTGCTTCGTAAAAGGTGCTGATATGGTATTGGAGCAATTCAGAACAGAGTTAGGGATAGACATAGGCGAAACTACATTAGATGGCTTATTCTCTATTGAGCAGACTCGTTGTATTGGCGTTTGCGCCCTAGCACCAGTGGTTACAATCAACGACCGTGTTTATAGTAAAGTAACTTCATCGCGGGTTAAAGAAATCATACAAATAATACGAACCGAAGAGAAGACAAAAGCGTAACATAGAAGTTGAGAATTATAAAAAAGTCCGATATCAAGCATGGTATCGGGTTTTTTTTAAGTATAGTTATTAGACGTTGGTATCCAGGTATTTCATTTAAAAAGATGGAATCCATCTGACGAATCCATAGCTTTTCTTTAATAGCCATTACTTTTAAGAAGTGGAGTGATAAGTTTGTTGGGGCTAAAGCCAGGATTAATATTATTGGGTTATTATGCCACGAGCTGAAGCACGTGGCTATTCAAGAATATATTTCTTTAATAGCCACTACCTCTAATTAGTGGCTATTTGTGAAGCTAATAGTTAACGACTATTAGTTAATTGTTCTCAGACAGGAATTTCTGAGCTACTCAATTATTTTTTTATTTAATATTGAAAATATATTGCTGAAAGCTGACTGATAAGGGTTAATGGATACAATTCAACGGAAGTATTTTATCATTTTTTGTAGAAACCGTTTATTTTCATTATTTTGCAGTAATATGAATGAAAATATGATTCAATATTAATATACAGGAGAGAAATATGATTGTTGATGTAGTTATGCCAAAAATGGGAGAATCACTTACCGAAGGAACTATCGTTAAGTGGTTAAAGAAAGAAGGCGAGGCAATAGAACGTGATGAAATGATACTTGAGATTTCTACTGATAAAGTTGATACCGAAGTACCATCTCCAAAAGCTGGGGTGCTTGTAAAAATATTAGCCGAAGAGAACGAAACAATTGAAGTCGGAAGCAAAATCGCTGAAATTGAAACTGACTCCGACGCTACTGTCTCTAAATCCGAAGCAAAAGAAGAAGTAGCTGAACAACCAGAACCTGTGGCAAATACTGAAGAAGAGATACAAGGAGATTCTGTTGATGTAGTTATGCCAAAAATGGGAGAATCACTTACCGAAGGAACTATCGTAAAATGGCTAAAGAATCCGGGTGATAAGATTGAACGAGACGAAATGATTCTAGAAATCTCGACCGATAAAGTTGATACTGAAGTGCCTTCACCTGTTGCTGGCACTTTGCTTGAAGTTCTCGCAGATGAAAATCAAACCGTAGAGGTTGGCGAAGTAATTGCAAGAATATCCGGCTCTGGAAAAGCACCTAAAAAGCAAACTACGGATAAAGCCGCACAAAAATCAACTGAAGAAAAGAAGAGTACTGCAAAAACTGAAACGACAAAACATAAAGAAACACCTGAAATTTCTGACGATTCAGCCAGTAAAAGTATACCCCGCCAGAAAGATGGTAAATTCTATTCACCACTTGTCCGCTCTATAGCCGAAGCCGAAAATGTAGCATTAAGCGAATTGGAAAGCATTGATGGTAGTGGCGTTGATGGCAGGATCACTAAAGATGATCTTCTCAACTATTTAGAAGATCGCAAATCTGCTCCTAAGGCACAAGAGCAAAGAGCCATTACGAAAGCATCCGAATCGAGACCATCGGTTCAATCTTCTAAGGTTGTGTCTGCACCCAAAGCCGGTAAAGATATAGAAGTGATACCAATGGATCGCGTAAGAAAACTAATTGCTGAGCACATGGTTTATTCCAAACAGAATGCACCCCACGTAACGAGTGTTGGCGAAGCAGATGTAACCCATATAGTTCGTTATCGTGAGAATAACAAGAGTGCTTTCCTCGAAGACGAAGGTTACAAACTAACTTACACTCCGTTTCTTTCTAAAGCAGCTATTGATGCTTTGAAGGAGTTCCCGATGGTAAATGTTAGTGTTGATGGCACTAATATACTCCGCCATAGACGTATTCACTTTAGTTTTGCTACTGCTCTGCCGGATGGAAATTTAATCGTACCCGTTATCAAAGACGCGGATAATCTTAGTTTCAGGGGACTTTCACGAGCGATATATGATCTATCCTCGCGAGCAAGGTCAAAAGAACTAAACCCCGATGACATACAGGGAGGCACATTCACTATGACAAATGTCGGTACGTTTGGTACTTTGTTTGGTACACCTGTTATCAATCAACCCCAAAGTGCAATATTGGGTGTTGGTGCTATACACAAAAGACCTGTAGTCCGGGAGCATGATGGCGAAGACGTTATAGCGATTAGAAATATGATTTATGTCTCCATAACGTATGACCACAGAGTAATTGATGGTATGCTTGCTGGTCAATATTTGGCAGCAGTCATCAGAAACTTAGAGTCAATGAAAGAAGATAGTATTGATATGTAAGACAATAGGATGTGCTGCACTTTTCAGGTGTGGCACATCTATCTCTCTTAGTAGCTCAGACATCCCTGTATGAGAGCTATTTGCTTCTATCCATTAGTTTTACCACAGGAATTAGCAAACATATAATTATCCAAGATATTTTCTTCAATAGCCACTACTTTTAAGTAGGAGTGTTTAGTTTGTTGGGCTAAAGCCCTGCTTATTATTCTTGGGATATTCCGCCACGAGCTGAAGCACATGGCTATTCAAGAATATATCTCTTCAATAGCCACTACTTTTAAGTAGTGGATTGATTAGTTTGTTGGGCTAAAGCCCGGATTATTATTCTTTGGATATTCTTCCACGAGCTGAAGCACGTGGCTATTCAAGAATATATCTCTTCAATAGCCACTACTTTTAAGTAGTGGAGTGATTAGTCTGTTGGGCTAAAGCCCGGATTATTATTCTTTGGATATTCTTCCACGAGCTGAAGCACGTGGCTATTCAAGAATTTTTCTTCAATAGCCACTACTTTTAAGTAGTGGAAGTGTTTAGTTTGTTTGGCTGAAACCAGGTTCATTATCTATTTGATAAGATAGACTCCATCTGACAAAAACCTCCTGGCAATTAGAGTATCCTCCAACTCGTTATTACAAGATGTCCTCTGGAGACTTAGGTCTTGCCATAATAACATCCTCTTTGGAAAGCACAACAGTGCCTGGGTTGGCTCCTTTGGGTTTCCTAACATATTTCTTGTAAGTGTAAGCAACTGGTGTCATTTTCGCCCTTCTTTGCTGAGAGTAATATGCTGTTAATGAAGCGGCTTTTTCCATAATATGCTTCCCTGGCTTTGCGCCCTTGTCCAAGCGAAGAACTACGTGAGAGCCACCTGCCCCGCGAGCATGAAACCATAGGTCGTTTGGTTTTGCAAATTTCATGGTTAGCTCATCATTATTAGCGGCGTTTTTGCCTACATATAATATATACCCTTCGCCAAGATCAAAAGTTTTAAACCTCGATTCTTTATTTTGATTTTCTGTATTCATCCTTACTCCCATGAATCCTGCTACTTTCTTTTTAATGTTCGTAAGCTCCTTCACTGATTGAGCTTTGTGTAATAATGTTCGTATTGATTCTAACTTTTCCTTGCGATCCATCATTCTTGGGAGCAATCGTTCCCGCTCTTTGATAGATTGCAAAGCTTTTGATGCTTTGTCGTAATATTTTTCGCTGTTCTGTATTAGCGATAGCTTTGGATCAAGAGGAATTGAGATTAAATTGCCTTCCCAATCAGATATATCACATTTCTCACCTTGTTTCATTTTTGTATTTGGCTGTGCAATTAGCAGGTCAGCCCACTTCCTATATATCTCAGCTCTTTCCTTGGTCTTTTCACTATGCTGAATATGCGATAGATTTACTTCAATCTTATCTAAATCTCTGGATAATAGAGTGGATAATTCATTGTAAAGTGCAGAAAAACTGCGGTCTCTGAACGTATTTATTATCCTTGATTGAATCGCTTCGCTTATTGAAGTATAATCTTCTGTGAGTTCCAAATTTCTTTGTAGTGGGATAAGCGAAAGCAGCCAGTCTTTTTTTTCAGTCTGATATAGATAGTATTTAGTAGATTCGAGGCATTCCGCTCTAAGTTGCTCTGCTGAATTGATGACAAGCTCAAATTCTGCCTGACTGAAGTCATTGATACTTTTCTTTGGGGCTATTTGCAATCTTGTGCAAACCTCTTTTGCATAATGCTTACCAAGCAACAGATCGCATTTTGAGAGAGCTGCTTCAATCCCCATTTCTCTGGGTAGATCATTGATAGATAAAGTATTTCCTTTCTCGATATCAAAATCATTGCCAATATGCTTTGTGGCATCTTTGAATGAATCAAGGATTTTCCTGTTCTTTACGATGAAGCAATTATTACGAGAGCCACCAAACAGGAAAAAATATATTGATATATGATCAAAATGGAACCTTACAATGCGTTCGTTTTCCATAAGGATTACTCTATGAAGTGTCTTGTTCTTGATTGATGGAAATAGGTCTAAAGTATTCTTTCTCGCTCTGGCAAAACTTTTCCTGATATATAATGAATCAATATTCGGATTCGTAGAAAACTCTACAACATGCTCACGCTTGCCGTCAAAGAATATCATAATCAGTACACCTTTGTCCTGAGTAAAGCACTCAACAAGTTCTAAGGCCTCAATTGCTTTTAATTCCCTGCTAATATGAGTTAATGTATAATAATGGCGTAGCAAGTTTTATCTCCCAATGATAAATAATTCAATTTTTTTTCAGTTTTTTCAGTTTTTTTTCAAATATATATTCAACTTGTCATATTATGACGCTTTGAATAGTACATTTGTTATAAGCTAAATGAAAGAGCTATTGTAAAATAGTTAATCAAACAATTAGCTCTAAGTAAAAATATAGACTTTTTGCTTAAATAACAATGATATACTATTAAAAGAGGGGTGTTTTATGGAAAATATTTTTGAGAAATTCTTTGACGACTGTGTCCTTTTAGACAGAAGAGCTTATAAGAACTTAGTGATTGTTCCTTTTCTTCACAATAAGGAATTCAAACACGATTATATCTCTTTAGACACAGCTATTGAGAGCCAAGAACTAATTATTGAGGAAATCAGCAGCGATGGTTCCGTACCGGAACTCAATGTTAGCAACAAAGGCGATTTTATTGTGCTAATCCTTGATGGTGAAGAGCTGGTTGGAGCCAAGCAAAACAGAGTGCTTAATACCACAGTGCTTTTAAAAAACAATACTGTTACTCGTATCCCTGTAAGCTGCGTGGAACAAGGAAGATGGGGATACAAAAGCAAACGATTTAACAAATCTGACTACATTATGACCAGCAAAGCAAGAATGAATAAGAGGAAATCCGTAAGCAGAAATATTCAATCATCAGAAGGCAAGAACTTTCGATCCGACCAAGGCGAAGTCTGGAATGGAGTAGAAGCTTTTGCTATGAAAGCAAGTATAGATTCGCCGACAATGGCTATGAATGATGTTTATGAAGGAAGAAAGCTCGATATAGAAAATTACCTAAGCAATATTGTAATTGATGAGAAGTTCAATGGCATAATTGCTATGATTAATGGTGAGGTCGTAGGTATTGAATATGTGTCCAAGCCAGATGAGTTCAAAAAAGTATTACCAAAATTAGTAAGGAGTTATGCCGCTTCAGCCACATTGACGATATTGAAGGAAGCAAAAGAAGATTACGTCGAAAAAATTAGAGCTTTTCTCGACAAATTAGCTAAGACAGAATACAAAAAAGTACCATCGGTAAGCATGGGCGAAGATATTTCGATTGAGGGCACTAAGATTTCCGGTTCTGCCTTAGTCCATGATGACGAGATAGTTCACTTTATGGCATATAACGAAGATATGGTTGAAACTCTATAAAATATTCCCCTCAAATCTGCTGCCGGTCTAATGATTCCCCCAATAGCCGGTAGCAGATTGATTTACTGACTATACCAGAAATGGAACACTTATAGAGCAATTAAAATAAAATCTTCAATGAAGAGATTCATCTGGTCATTTACGCAATGATTTGAATTTTTAGATAAACTCCATCTTATCAAATGAAGAAAAAATCTTGAATAGCCACGTGCTTCAGCTCGTGGCAGAATATCCCAAGAATAATGATCCGGTCTTTAGCCCAACAGACGAAACACTTCCACTACTTAAAAGTAGTGGCTATTGAAGAAAAAATCTTGAATAGCCACGTGCTTCATCTCGTGGTAGAATATCCCAAGAATAATGATCCGGTCTTTAGCCAAACAATCTAATCACTCCACTATTTAAAAGTAGTGGCTATTGAAGAAAAATTCTTCCATCTTCCTCTGGCTAAAAGCTAACGGCTAATAGCTATCACTCCACTGGTGCATATTCCAGAAAGTCCATTTCGACCATTGGCATGGGTATGCCCATGTATTTCATTACATAGATCAAATTGGCAAATTCTTTGGCTTCTTTCTTTACATTAATGCCTATCATATCACCAAATAAGATTGAAAAATCGAATAGTGGTGGGGTTGGGTATTCGTCGAATGTAATGAGATCGTCTTTTTCGAGACCAGCTCTTTCTTTTGCGAGTATTATAGCATCACCCAAAGAACCGATTTTATCAACCAGACCATTTGCCAGAGCATCTTTGCCTGTCCATACTCGCCCTTGAGCAAGATCACGTACTTTATCAGAATCCATGCCTCGAGAGGTTGCTACCAGATTTACAAAATCGTCATAACTTTTCGATATATGACTTCTGACCTGCGTCAGTTCGTCATCTGTGAAGTTACGCAAGGGTAGCCCAAAGGGAATCAGTGGTAACGCCCATCTTGTGCCGAGATCAGAGTATTTACCTCTTTTTAGTACTGTTGTAGAAATGCCGAGGGAGTCTTGCAAGCCCTTATCGTACATCCACGAAGCGATTACGCCGATTGAACCAGTGATGGTCATAGGCGTTGTCATCAATTCATCGGCTCCCATAGTAAGCCAGTAGCCACCCGAAGCGGCGAGCATACCTTGAGAAACTATCACGGGTTTTGTACCTTTGTTCTCTCTAAGCACTTTTGATATTAGATCGCTTGCTAAGGCATCGCCACCAGGGGAATCCACTCTGAGAACTATTGCTTTTACGCTACCATCGTCAAAAGCATCCTGAAGATGTTTTTCCAGTTTTCGTGCTTGAATGCCTGATTCTGTGTCGCAAACACCAATAGCATAAACTATTGCAATATGGTCAGAGGGTTCGCTCCATCTGTCATCTGTCGGAGGTGGTTGCTTTTGGAAACTCTTTGATGATACGAAACCATCGAATTCGGGATCTATACTATTCATTATATCTTCTGCTTCGGAGTATCTGCCGA
>Ga0272443_10004399_pt1 | contig 15375 bp, 11 predicted proteins | sample SSMAcet12_FD_193581 | JGI IMG/M metagenome (GOLD analysis project Ga0272443, IMG submission 193581) | Marine sediment archaeal communities from Little Sippewissett salt marsh, Falmouth, MA, United States - SSM-Acet-12 | ecosystem: Environmental > Aquatic > Marine > Wetlands > Sediment ...
TCATCCCAGCATCCATAGCTTTAAGTATAAATTCTAAAGGATGAGTTTTTGACACAGCAATTATCTTGATGTCTTCAGGCAATCTACCACAAGCAATTGCAGATTCTTTAGTTTTATTAAATACATTCCCCCAATTTTCTCTTAATTCTTCAACTGTCAGCATTGTCTCTCCCCATAATAGTCCAACATATTACTTAATCACCCTTAGCGGTTTTGTCCTTTTCAATCCTTTACTATCTAATACTATGTAATACAATCCCGTTTCTATACTTTCTAAATCTATTTGTTCATTAATTTTTCCAGTGGAGTTAGCAATTTTCTTTGAAAAAATGGTTTTTCCAAGTATATCTACAATAGAGAGTTCCAAATTCCCATAAACATCCGAAAGTGCGATATTCAAATATCCAGAAGCTGGATTGGGGAAAACTGAAAAATCGAGATCAGGTGTAACATTTACACCAGTGATAGAGAATTCACTGATTCCGACTAAAGCACGAAAATCTCCCTGATTGAATCTAACATTTATAAAATCGAAAAGATCATCTAACTCAACATCAGGATCACCATAAGAATGCTCTATAATGAATTCCTTTTCATTGCCATACTCATCTTCAAAAATAATACTCAATGGAACTCTTTCGTAATATCCATATTCTTCTGGTTGAACCTGTTCGATGTGAATTTTAGCTTTGTATGAACCATCATCTTCTGGATATATTTTATGACATTCAATTTCTAACGTAGGCCAGCCCTGTCCGTAAATCCACTGGTCAAAAAAAGCATCGAGAAATTCTATACCAGAGAATTCTTTAAGATCCGTTAGGAGGTCTTCAGTTGTAACAACTCCATATTTATGTTTATCCAAATAATACCTTAATGCTTCAAAGAAATCTTTATCTGAATGCGTGTCAAACAAATGCCGTAACATTCCAATTACTGCAGCACCTTTATAATAAATTGTTCCTGGATAATTTGATGATGGTGGTGTCCTCTTAAAATTATGAAGTGGAAAAACACCTTCGGAGACTGATATCATTTCAGTATAAGCACCAATATTGCCTTCGAGTTGGAAAAGGTACTCTTCTCTACCGACGAGATGTTCTAACCATAGTGCTTCGCAAAATGTAGCAAACCCCTCATTAAGCCAGGCATCACCAAAGTCTCGGCAAGTAACCATATCTCCAAACCACATATGGGATAGTTCATGGGCAGTAGTAGGAGTTAATGTATCTTCAACTGCATACTCATGTAATACATAAGAACGAGACATAGAAATCATTGTCTGATGTTCCATACTGCCTTTTGGAGTTATTACATATCCAACTTTTTCAAAGGGATAATCGCCGAAAAGAGATTCAAACAAATTAACCATACGTGGCACCCTCTCGAAATGAAATCTTGCAGCAGTGCTATCTTCTTGCCAGCAATAAATATTTACAGGTGTGTCTGCCCCATAAAAATCTAACTTATGCAAATATCCAACAGCAAAAGTGTATAGATATGTTGCACATGGATGCTCATGAGTCCATATATGAGTGTTAAAATCTTCACCATCTACAATCTCAACTGTCCCAATAGAAGCAATAGTCATATCCTTAGGAACAGTAAATTCAGCCCGAAATGTGGCTTTATCAGATGGGTGATCGTAGCATGGCAACCAATGTTGAGTTGTAGCCACATAATTGCATTGGATACCCACACCAAGAGAATACAAGAAATCAGCGTAGCGATGCACTCCACCCCAGGTTCTTGACGAGCTAATATCTTCGGGAGTCATATCTCCATGATAGTAGATGCTTACGATTACATTATCACCAGGTTTTCCTGTTAGAGGAGTAATCTGGTGGAAGTAGTCGGCATCTTCTCTTGTGCCAAAAGTCTTATGCTCTACCTTTTCATTCTGATAGAATATCGAATCAATTGCCAATCCACGTAAATGAAAAAAGAATTTACTAGTATCTGGATCTCCTAACCATTGAATATGTATTTCACAATGACCTTCCATATAAGTAGAAGGTGCTTGGGTCATATCTAAAATTGCCGAATAATGCAATACATCAAAGGGCTGTGGATTAAAATATGCCGGAGGAGAAATTTCGTTTTCTAATGGATTATTATTTTTGTTCTGAGCAAACAAGCTAATTGTAAGGCAACAAAAAAAAATTATGGTTCGAAGAAACTTTTTCATCATCTATCTCTTTGGTTTATTTATAATAATCGGGGCTTTATCGGATACTATCATTCCTAATCTATCAGTAGCATAAGGGATAATTCTGTCAGGAGATTCTAATCGAGCCAATCTCGCTTGTAATATTTCATTAGTATTTACAATCTCTTTATAATCTTTATTTAGGTAATGGACTTCTTTCATCAGCTTATTAACATACATAAGGTTACTAACATATAGTATTGTGATAACAGCAGCAATAAAAATTGAGCCGAAAAGCAAAAATCTCTTTTTCGATTTTGGCTTACTGCCATCATCATTTGGCTTTATAGAGTTAGAGAAGTTGTAATTGTTCGAATAATCCATAATCTATATAATATTATGAGTTTAAAATAACTTTTAATTAAATCCAAAAATCTAAAATTCAATAAAATTTTTCACTTTATCAAGTTTAAATAAAAAAAATAAAAAATAATTTGCGTTAAAATTAAAAAAGTATTAATTTGCAATCAGTAAAAACTGGCTATTTTTTGTAGTTGGTAATTAAATTTCTGTTCAAGTAATTTTTTCAATTTGAACTATGTATTTAAGAATTAATTAATTAACGATTTCTATAAATTTCAATCCACTTTTTTATACTATTATCCGAACATCTCAAATTTAACTATATAAACTATTAATTGGTAGGTTACAATGAATCCAAATGGGAATGCAAAAAAAAATGATGTAATTGATATTGCAGATTTTAAGGGGAAGCGTATAGCCGAACTCACTGCAATAGCAAAGAATCTGGGTATTATTAATTTCTCAGATCTTCGTAAACAAGAGTTGATACTAAAGATTATCGAAGCACAATCGAAAGGCCACACAGAGGAAGTAAATGATGAACTAATAAAAGGGGGAGGAGTTCTCGAAGTTCTACCGGATGGTTACGGATTTCTTCGCTCAGCAGATTACAATTATTTACCCTCACCAGATGATATCTATGTCTCTCCATCACAGATCAAAAAATTTGTTCTTCGAACAGGCGATACTATCAGAGGTCAAGTACGTCCTCCAAAAGAAGCAGAGCGCTTTTATGCCTTGCTGAAAGTAGAAACAGTGAATTATGTTCCGCCAGATGGAATTCGAGATCGTACAATTTTCGACAATCTTACTCCACTATATCCTGATGAAAGATTACACCTGGAGATAAGCCCAAGCGAGTATTCGATGAGAATAGTTGATCTATTATGTCCTATTGGTAAGGGGCAAAGAGGTCTGATCGTATCGCCACCTAAATCAGGAAAAACAATACTACTCCAGCAAATGGCTAATAGCATTACTAAAAACCACCCCGAAGTAAAGCTGATCGTTCTTTTAATTGACGAACGGCCCGAAGAAGTTACCGATATGCAGCGCTCCGTAAATGCAGAAGTAATAGCTTCTACTTTTGATGAGCCACCCGAAAGGCACGTTCAGGTAGCAGATATGGTATTGGAGAAATCAAAACGACTCGTAGAAGCCAAAAATGACGTAGTAGTCCTGCTTGACTCTATAACCAGATTAGCACGAGCACACAACACTGTCGTACCACACTCCGGTAAGATACTTTCCGGTGGTGTTGATGCAAATGCACTGCATAAACCAAAGAGATTCTTTGGTGCTGCAAGAAATGTTGAGGAAGGCGGATCACTTACAATCATTGCTACTTCTTTAATTGAAACAGGAAGTCGCATGGACGAAGTCATTTTCGAGGAATTCAAGGGTACAGGCAACATGGAACTCGTACTTGATCGTCGAATTGCTGACAGAAGAGTATATCCTGCTATTGATGTTAATAAATCTGGTACTCGTAAAGAAGAAATGCTCTTAGACCAAAACGAGATCAACCGTATCTGGATTCTAAGAAAAGTACTCTCCGATCTACAAAATGTTGAAGCTATGGAATTCATTCTTAATAGATTAAAAGGAACCAGGTCAAATAAAGACTTCTTACTTGCTATGAATAGCTAAGTATCAAAGTGAATTTCTCCTGAATAAAAAAGGGCGAGAGTATAGTATTTATATATTTTGCAATAAATTGAAAAGATAAAATAAATTCTGTAAATTTGCTATTAGTTTAGTTAATATTTTTAGAGGTAAGGAAATGGCACTAAGAGTAATTCATCCGGCAGAAAAGACCAGAGACATTAAGTATGCTATACGCGACATTGTGGTTCTTGCCGATCAGGCAGCAAAATCAGGCAAGGAAATGCTTTATCTGAATATTGGCGATCCTAACGTTTATGACCACGTTACACCACCACATATTATCGAAGCAGTCCATAAGGCAATGGTAGATAACAAAAACGGCTATGCTCCATCTTCAGGTATTAAATCTGCTGTCGAAGCTATCGAACGAGATGCAAATAAAAAAGGAATTGATAATATTCTCGACATATTCGTTACTACCGGAGCTAGTGAAGCCATTGAATTAAGTTTGACTGCGCTGCTGAATAAAGGTGAGAACGTACTGCTTCCAACACCAGGATATCCATTATATACTGCTGTAAGAGCTAAACTCGAACTTGCGAATAATCCATACTACCTTGATGAAAGTAACGGTTGGCAACCAGATATTGAGGATATTAAGTCAAAAATCAATGACAAAACTAAAGCTATTGTATTAATTAATCCTAATAATCCTACTGGTTCTGTTTGCAGCAAAGAAATACTCGAACAGATTATTGATGTTGCACTTGAGCATGATCTTGTGATAATTGCTGACGAAATTTATGATAAACTGATTTTCGATGGGAACAAACATGTTGCGATTGCATCTCTAAATAAGGATGTATCATGTATTACTTTTTCAGGACTTTCTAAAAATTACGTAACACCTGGCTTCCGGCTTGGTTGGGGTATCGTTAGTGGTAGGCAGGAAATAATGAGTGATTACATAGAAGCAATCAACAAACTTCTACGTGCCAGAGTTTCTGCAAATCATCCTTTGCAATATGCTATTCAGGTGGCACTTGATGTCAACCAAAGCCACATTGACCACATTCTTGGCAAATTGATGAAGCGACGCGATATTACTATGGATATCCTTGATGGGATTGATGGCATTTCCGTCGTTAAGCCAGAGGGAGCTTTCTACGCTTTCCCTTCCATAGACGTGGAAGACGATATGAAATTCTGTGCAGGATTAATTAAGGAAACAGGTGTTGTGGTCGTACCTGGCAGTGGTTTTGGACAAAAACCTGGCGAACAGCATTTCCGAATCGTCATTTTACCAGACGAAAAAACTCTGGAGAAAGCATTTATACGTATTGCTGAGTTTTATGATAAATATAAGAATAAGTAAATTGTTTTACATTCATCCGATGACTTCAATTCATCGGATGAATATACTTGGGTAATAAAATAATGAGCAAAGAATATTTAGCTTTTGATATAGAAACTGTCCCTCTCCCTTGGGAAGGCTTTTCGGAATCACAACAAGAGTATATACTTCGTAGGGCTGAAAACGAAGAAGATGAAGAAAAAATGAAGGGCGAAATGGCTCTGACACCACTTACGGCTCAAGTGGTTTGTATTGGTATGCAAATGGTTGTGGAAAAAGATGATGGCTCTTTCGATATTAAAAACAGAGTTGCTTATGCCGTTGATAATACCTATGATGATGAAACAAAAATACAAGAGGAACTTGCTCTGGGCGATACCTGCTATCTAACAAACGAAAAAAAAATGCTCGAAGATTTCTGGAAAATTTTTGCTAAGTATCCAAAAATAAATTTGGTTTCGTTTAATGGTAGGAATTTTGATGCTCCTTTTCTTATGCTTCGCTCTGCAATCCTGAAAGTAAAGCCCACAAGGAACTTAATGAGCGGAACTAAGTTCAACTATGCTTACCATATAGATTTGATAGACGAACTTACATTCTTTACACCTTCTTTTTATGGAGCGACCAAGAGATTCAATTTTGATTTCTATACTCGAGCATTTGGCATTGCTTCGCCCAAATCAGAAGGTATTGATGGTTCTAAAGTTAAAGATTTTTTTGCAGAAGGCAAAATACTTGAGATATCTGATTATTGTCTGCGAGATGTTAAAGCCACATGGGAATTATATGAACTCTGGCGCCAATATCTTGCTTTTTGATTATTATAGCAAGTATCGGCACATCATTAATTATTTTATTCTTTAGAATGTAATAAATATCTCAATAGTCGCTTTAGAATTATATGGATCATACTCGCCAATGTATTCATTTTTTGTAAGTCGAACATCCCCGTTGAATCTGAGCATAACATCTTTATAAAAATAATAATTACAGCCAAGAAGCAATTGGATAACGTTATTTCCCATTACTTCAGAATCTGGTAATAAATAGCTGAACTGTATTAGTGGCTCGACGGCATCCATAAATCTTTTATCAAACTTGAACTTATATGCTGTAAGCCACTTTGCTCCGAGCGTCCATACATTCTCATCTTTGCCCTGCAATCTTCTGATTATTCCATCTACAGGATCCTGTGCAGCAAGAAGTTCTATACTTGTTATGTATCTTTTTTTATCAACAGTAATGTCAAGAGCGAACCCATTGGTAATTAAATCAAGACTCCCATTGCTTAAATATAAATAATTCAAAGCATAAGCCAAATTTTCGTGATGATAGACCAAGCGAGAAGAAAATCCTGCATTCAGAGAATTTTCTTTGAACCCCGAAACATAATAGGAAATGGGAGGTCCGTCCACTTCTTCATCATATTCGTAATATGCCATCAAACTAACAGATCTTCCTCCATATCCAATATTTGCAAATTGTTCGTGGGCATAACTCCTTTCGATAACTTTTAGGTCTTCTCTGTTAGTAAGCTGCTCGTATCCGAATGGCTTTTTTATATTCCCGACTTTAAGCCAAAAATAATCCATAAATTTGAATCTTATAGAAAACTCCTTGAAAGTAATGGAATGGTCATCAGATTCTCCACGGAAATCCAACTGTGCCTTTATGAATTCTCCATATTTTATCTCGGTCTGTAATTTACCACGATAATAAGCCAGATTGTTCACTTTATTCATTAAATCTGTATTGAAGAATGTGAATCCAGTAGAACCAAAACCTTCGAAATTAACATCAATATCCTTTTTTGCTATAACATTAGTAAATGTAATAATTAATGCAAACAAAGTAAGTAATAATATTTTTTTCATATAAGTAGTCATTTCCAATTAAATAAAAATATTTATTGCCTAATCTGAACTTTTATATTCAAATTCATTTTTTTGCAAGATAACTATAAAGCTGAATTATTCCTATTTGCTTTGTATATTTTCAACTTCAGAACCCTGCACTCATACAAAATAAAAAACTTCACAGAAATTCGAATATATTTAATGGAAACACCCCTAACCCCCTCTCCCGAAATGCGTCGGGATCAAAGCATTGCAAATAGGGGGAAAACCTGTGGTATCTTCCTATTTCCAAGAAGGGCAGAGGGTGTTGTCTGATATATATCCTTGGAAAAACGAAATTATTGTTTATAGTAGAATCCTCGTAAACCCCTTATTTTTCGTTGTAGGGTAAGGAGTTGTTATCTTACAATATCCTAATATTGATATAAACATAAGTAAAACAATTATTTTTTCTTATGATTATTCGCTATTAATATCATATTTTCATATATTTGATTGGAAAGAATTGGATTATTAGAAATAATACTTGATATTGAAATGAAAAAAATAGTAACCTATGCTTTATTGACTTTTATACTATCATCTTGCGATTGGTTCTCTGACACTTGGGACAGCGTTTTAAGTGATAATAACGAACGGTTCATTCAGGCATATACAGAAATACTAATTGTAAGAAGCAGATATAAAGACACAAGCAAAGCCAGTAAAGAAGTGATGAATATTTTCGAAAAATACGATTATACTGAAGATGAATTCCGCGATCATTACTTTTCATTGGCAAAGAATCGAGACCAGTTCCTCGCTATTATTGATAGTGCTCGCAATCTTGCAAAAGAAGAGCTAATTAAAATCCAGGCAGATGATCTAAAGAAACAAGATGAAGATAGGCAAAAGGAACAGAATAAGAAGGAAGATACTGCAGATAAGAACAAAGATGTGAAGAATAGTACTAAAGATATGAATAAGAAGAGAAATGATACTTCAAAAGCAAAAGAAAATCATAAAGAGAAATAATAGAGAACCAAAAGAATAGCTCTTTGAATCAGTTACTTAATTTTTATTACAACTACTGTCATATCGTCGAACTGTTCGCTTTCTCCGCAGAATATACGAACTTTTTCCAATACTATGTCCCTGATGTATTCTGAATTGGTATGTCCGAATTTTTGTAGAATGTCCATCAATCGTTTTTCACCAAATTCCTCTTTCTGCTTGTTCTTGGCTTCAGTGATACCATCGGATACTAAAAGAAATACATCGTCGCTTACAAAATCAATAATTCTTTCCTCAAGATTATCAGAGAACTGAGTTAGATTAGCCAGACCAAGAATTAATCCTTTCGGAACAATGCGTTCAACTTCCGAAGTATTCTTTCTATAAGCATATACAGGCAAATGACCAGCGCGGGAAAAAGTCATAGTTTTATGCCTATAATTAATTCTAGCACTAATTGCAGTTATAAATGCCCTCTTATCTAAATTGCCATTCAGTAGGTTATTAGTTTTAACGAGTAATTCCTTAGGTGAAAGATCAAATTCGTGTAAAGTTCTGAGTATGCCCTGTATTCTTGACATATATAAAGCGGCAGATGTTCCTTTGCCGCTTACATCTCCAATAACTACAGTCAGATTGTTCATCTTGCCATTGAAATAATCATAGAAATCCCCCCCTACTTCGAGTGCAGGAATAGATATACCAGAAATATCAAGCTCTTTCAGATCGGGTTGCTTTTGTGGTAGAGAAGCAAGTTGTATCTTTCTTGCAATTTCTAGCTCATGCTTGATTCTCTCCTGTACAGTACAATTCTCAAGTAAATAGAAATTCTCGATTGTCATAGAAAGTTGTCCTGCAACAGAGATGAAGAACTCGAAGTCTTCCTGCTTATAAGGGGATTCAGATAGCTTCTCACCAACCAACAGCATACCCATAGTTGTTTCTTTGGTCTTAATGGGTATTACATATACGAATCCACATTCAAGAAAAACCTTCTTGATCTCCTTTTGCAAATATTCAACTGGAAATTCAGTTTTAAAATGCCTTAGCGACTCAACAATGCTATCAGAAGAAACATTGATAAACTCGTTGATTCCGGCAGATTTAAATCCATAGTATTCCTGACTGAATACACGGTCGTTCTTTAGAATAACAAGCCCCATACTTTTAATTTTCATCATTTCTACCAGATCGGCTACTACCTTTCTTGCTACATCGTGAACAGATAAGCTATTAGCAACAATATCGGAGAATTCTCTATTTACCTGGCGATAATCGAACCGTAGGCGATGGAATTTTTGTGAAAGTAAATCCTGTAATTTCCTTTCTAACCTAAGGAGCAACAATCCTGCTATCAGCGATAGGATGATAACAATAAGATTCTCGTAAAAATCCATAAGCTCTGGTCTCATTGGCTTTTCAATTACTTCAATGGAAGTACCTGTTATTACCATATTCGGTATATCGAAATCAAGCCCTGAAATCAAATAAACACATACAACAAAAATAAAAAATAGTAATACCCGAATAGCATACGAAAAGAAAAAGTACTGTATATTCTTTCTCAATCTTATATTCAAACCCAGAAGACGATATCTACCAATCATATACAGAGTAGCAAAAGGAAGCAGGGTCTGTACTAATATTGGTAGATATACTTCAAAAGACATTGCATATCCCTTGAAAAAAATCATTAAATAAATAGATGCTAATAATGTAAGTAATAAAACAATTTTCAATGGTCTAAGCATCCTTTTGTCTTCTTTGGGTATTGCTTTCCGGTAAATTAAACGGAACACAATGATATATAATAAAATGAAATTGACCCAAATTGTCCAATAGTATTCCATAATCCTAATTACACCAGAATATCTTAGTATTAAAGAAATAATGATTAAAATAAATCCAATTATGTATGGAATCAGATATGTCCATTTTTTTTTGAGAAGTTCTGGCTTCTCCTTTGGTAAATATAGAAGGGCGTGGAATAATATGGGCAAAGCTAATGAATAAGAGAAGACAGACAAAGAGAAAATAATGAGATTTAGAGTGTCATCTTCATAAAAATAACGATTAACTATTGATAAAAAATGCAAAAAACCAAGCAATACAAAAAAATAGCCAAGTAATCTTGCTGAGACCAGTTCTGGTTTTTTCATCAACAAGAAGAAGCCGAAAAGATAAAACAATACACCTGCAATTGACTTGATCAGAAAATCAAGATTGAAGCCATATTTCGCAAGCCGAAGATCCAGCTCTATGAGTTCAGTATTTCTAAGAACAGTGTATTTAAACGACTTATTTTCATATTCATTACGAAGCAAGCGATCAGCTTCATAAATATTCTTAAACGAGCGACCATTGATCTTCACAATAATATCACCAGGTAGCATTCCGGCACGGTCGGATGCTCCATCTTCGAATACCTCGATAACAAGTACGCCTGACTTGATAAACATTACAAAATCATCAGGAAAATCCCTTTTCTTAAAATATGCCTGATAGCTTAGTGCCTCTACTCGATAATCATTCACTTTCTTTGTAGATATTATATAAATTGGGAGCAAGGTATCTTCAGGCAAAGAATCATAAAAACTCCTAAACTCTTGGGGAGAATAGGGTTGTTTATTGTCAATAGTAATAATAAAAGCTCCCTCGCCAATATCTACTGTATCAACTATAATTCTCTCTCCTGAACTTGTGGTATCAACATCATAAATAGTAATATTTTCAGTGGTTACGAAATTAGAGAACATATTCTGGAATAGATTTTCGTCTGTTGTGGAGGTTATATTTCTAATTAGATGAATACCAACAACTATAAATACCATAATGGAACCAATAATTACCATAATTCTAAACAAGTTAGGTCTTTGGTTCCAGAATGTCATTATCTCTCCAATCTTTATAGCAAAATAGTAATACAAATAAAACGAAAAGAATTTTAAAAAGTTGCATTTTCTTTGAAAAAACCTATATTAATTGTTAGAATATTTATTATATTAGACTGATTATATTTGACTTTAACATTTTATATTTATATTGGAGTTCCTATGAAGAAGATCTATACCGCTTTTTTGCTATTGGCTCTTTTAACATTTTTATTAAATAGCTGCCTAAATGTTGAAAGGAAAGAATATACCGTGAAGTTAAATCCTGATAATTCTGGCTCGATGACTATCAAGTATGTCAATATTATCTCAACAGAAGAGGAAGAAAAAGATGTTTCCATGAAAGATTTTGCTACTTTAATCACTGATTATTATGAAGGCGACAAAGCCACAGAAAGCTTCGTGGGAGCAACTAACATAGATAAAAGACTTTTTGAAGAAAATGGGGTGCTTTGTGCAGAAGTGAAATTCGACTTTGATACTCTTGGCACATCAAACATTTTCCAGTATGATAAGAAATCACCTTATATGGCAGCATTAAACGAGAAATTTGATAGCGAAGCTTTTGAATGGACAAATGGAGAATATGGGCTTAGTGGATTGAACTTAATATTTTGGAATAATTCTATCAATGAATTAAAATGGAAAACAACTGTTACAACCGATCTGACAGGTGCCCAAAGCTTGCTAAAAAAGTACAATAGCTGGAAAAATGAACAGGAATAATCTAAATGTCGGTAAGCACCATAATAAAAGAGTTGAAGACACTTTCTGACCCTTGTAAGTTAGAAGGTATGGCACGCTTTGGTATAAATCCAAAGAATACTCTCGGCGTTAGCATGCCTGAGTTATACTCAATAGCAAAGTTATACAAACGCGATCATAAATTAGCTCTTGAACTTTGGGATACCGGAATACACGAAGCAAAGATACTATCCGCAATGATAGATGATCACAAAAAAGTAACCGAAAGTCAGATGAATTCATGGGTCGAAGATTTCGACTCATGGGACGTTTGCGACCAAGTGGTAATGAAACTTTTCGATAAGACTCCTTATGCACGGCAGAAAGCATTTGAATGGGCATTAAGAGACGAGGAATTCGTTAAACGAGCTGGCTTCGTTATGATGGCTGCTATTGCAGTACATAATAAAAAGGCAGATGATAAGTATTTCGATGAGTTCTTCCAATATATCATTAATCAATCTGATGATGATAGAAATTTTGTGAAAAAGGCAGTTAATTGGGCATTAAGACAAATCGGAAAGCGAAATCATAATCTTCGATTGAAAGCTATAGACGTAGCAAACGAAATTTTCGATAGAAACACCAAAGCTGGTAATTGGATTGCTCGTGATGCAATTAGAGAGCTGGAAAGTAATAAGACAATTCAAATATTAGATAGAAAAGCCAATAAAAAAGCCCTTAGGATATAAGGGCTTTTTTGATAAATATATTCTATCCTATTTTTATCTAGAGTAAAACTCAACAACAAGAGGAACTTCACAAACAACAGGAATTTCCTCGCGGGGAGGTATATATAAATACTTTACTTTGAATTCTGCTTTTGAAAGATCAATATAATCTGGAGAAGCAGCGGAGCGAATAGCATCCTGGAAGCAATCTAATTTGCGGCTCTTTTCTTTAACCTCGAATTCATCATTGGGTTTAACATTGTATGATGATATATCTACTTTTTTACCATTTACTAAAATGTGGCCATGAGATACATATTGTCTGGCTGCATAAATAGTCCTAGCTAAACCAGAGCGATAAACCAAGGCATCCAAGCGAGACTCTAAGAGTTGAACCAATATATCACCTGTATTACCAGTAATGCGAGTTGCTTCCTTGTAATAGTTTCTCATCTGTTTTTCTGTTATGCTATATTGATAACGTAGTCGCTGTTTTTCCAAAAGTTGACGTCCATAATCGGATTGTTTGGGGCGTCTCTTAGTGTTTCCATGCTGTCCCGGTGGGTAAGGTTTCTTTGCTGTTATCTTTCCGGATTTAGGTGTAACCTCAACACCAAGTTTTCTCGATATCTTCACTTTTGGACCGTTGTAATTCATTGTTCCTCTCTTAAAATAATTCTATTCATTATTAATTCAATATACAAAAATACAGAACACAAAAATAAGCATTTTTTTTTAATTACAAAACATTTTTTAACTACATTAAGTACTTAATAGCAATATGGCTAATTAATTTGAAGAAGATAATCGTTCAATAATTCTTTCGTATTCACTTACTTTCTCTAAGTCATTGATACTATTATAATAATTTTTTAAAAGTTTATAGGCATTTATATTTGATTTATCAATAGTAATTACCTTTTGCCATAATATAACTGCCTCTTGTATTTTACCACTACCAGCAAGCATCATTCCCTTATTCATTAATAAAATAGGGCTCTCTGGAATGATAACTAATCCCATATCAATCTTATCTAATGCCTCATTTATTTTATTCTGGTTTCTCAATGACAAAGCCCAATTATTGAATATTTCTATGTAAATACCTTTATTCTTGATAATAGATTTGTAATTATTAGCAAGGGATAGAGCATCCTCATATCGTTTAGAATTAATATATACCTTAAGCAGATTTTCAACAACATCAATTTTGTTGGGCCATTTACTAATATATCTTCTATAGTATTCAATTGCTTTATCATTATTACCGAGATAAAAGTAAGAAGCCGCTATTGAGTTATAAGCGTTCTGTACAAAAACCCTTAACTCAACAATTCTTGAATATTTATCTTCTTTCTCAATTAGTTTTTCAAAATATGGGATTGCCTTTTGGTACTCCCCTTTTTGAAAATAAAGGAAACCTGTTTCATAATTAGCTTCAGGAACATTTGGCTTTATTCTCAATGTCCTTAAGAAAAACATCTCGGCTAAATCTGCTTTCCCTTCTCTCAATAAATTTCTTCCTAAATGAAAATTGAAGAGAGCTCTATCAGGATTGTGAATAACTGCTGCTTTCCAAAACGGAATTGCACTTCTATAATTTGGTAACTTCCAGAAATTTATCCCAATTAAAGCAATGATAACCAGTAATATTGCTGACTTTACTTTAATATTTGAAAGATCATAAAACTTCTTAGGTATTAGTTCTATACAAATAAGGATTAATCCCATCAAAGGCAAATAAGCTCTTGCTTCAAAATACTCAAAATAGTCTTTTGCAGTAGGATATCGAAATATTAGACCTGGAGTAGCAAACAGGAAGAAAATGGCTGCTCCAAACAAAATATATTTCAGTCGTTTATCTTTTTTTCTATAAGCAAAGTATGCAATAGCCGCCATTATGATCAGCCCTGGTATATATACCTGTGGAGTGAATGTCGGCATTGTAGTAACCATAAAAGGCAGAAAGAATTTTGCAACAATTTCAGGAATAAAAGGTAGATTAAGCAGGAATTGGTTTACTCCCATAGGGTCAAATCGTGTAGTTCCATCACCAATTGAGAAACTTCTTAGATAAAGCCATATTAATAAGAGCAATACCCAAGAACCATATAACATAAAATTCCGCTTTGAAAAGAGTCTTTCTCTATTGAAGAGAAATGTATGAAGCGTAAAGACTAAAGTAAATAGAAATGCTATTTCCTTCGACATAAAGGCAGCCATGATGCAAATTATATGAATTATGTAATGATGTATTTTGCCAGATTCCTCAAATTTGAGATAGTTAATAAATGCTAGTAAACCAAAAAGCCCCATCAAAAGATCATTTCTTGCTGGCAACCATGCTACAGCATTGGAAAAAGAAGGGCTAATAGCAAATATTGATGCCCAGAACAAAGATGGAATGGCATCGTATTTCAATCTCTTCAATAATGTGAATAATGCCAGAGCAGTGAAAATATGCAGAAGCAGCGATGTAGTATGGTGCATCCATGGGGAAATACCGCTAATTTGTGTATCCAGTAAGAAAGTTGCGTTCATCATTGGACGATAATAATAACCACCTTTAGTAAAGAAGCCGTCAGACAGGAAAGCCTCGCCTAAGTTGCTGATATCCTGAAGTTTATCCATCTTGCTCGTTATCAGCATATCATCATCGAATCTCACATATCCAAAGCTAACAACCTGCACATAAGAAATAAGGGCAAGCAGGACTATTATCAGATATGAGTATTTCATCAATAAT
>Ga0272443_10004400_pt1 | contig 15370 bp, 12 predicted proteins | sample SSMAcet12_FD_193581 | JGI IMG/M metagenome (GOLD analysis project Ga0272443, IMG submission 193581) | Marine sediment archaeal communities from Little Sippewissett salt marsh, Falmouth, MA, United States - SSM-Acet-12 | ecosystem: Environmental > Aquatic > Marine > Wetlands > Sediment ...
CCGAAGAGAGAATATCCGAAGTAGAGAATCGGCTGTTCACTGAACTAAGAGCGAAAATCGCTACCCGAACTGAGCAGATTCAAAGAAATGCTACATTGATAGCCACTATAGACTGTCTTCAATCTTATGCTACTTGTTCAGATGAATACCATTACACAGAGCCAGCGATTGATGAATCTGAAATCTTAGAAATTGAAGATGGGAGACACCCGGTTGTGGAGCGGCTTTTAGATATTGGTGAATCATTTACACCAAATTCGACAACACTTGATACTGAAAATGCACAGATACATATTATCACTGGTCCTAATATGTCTGGTAAATCCTGCTATCTGCGCCAAGTGGCATTGATAGTTCTTCTAGGACAGATTGGTTGTTTTGTTCCGGCTAAGAAAGCAAAGTTCGGAATTGTGGATAGGATATTTACACGCGTAGGTGCACAAGATAACATTACATCGGGCGAAAGCACATTCCTTGTTGAGATGCAGGAAGCTGCTAATATATTGAACAATGCTACCCGCAAAAGCTTGATTCTGCTTGATGAAGTAGGCAGAGGTACTGCAACTTTTGATGGCATTTCTATCGCATGGTCTATCACAGAGTATATTCATGATAATTTATCTGCCAAGACCCTTTTCGCTACTCATTATCACGAACTTAATGATCTGGCAAATCGCTATGATAGAATAGTTAATTTTAAAGTAGATGTAATGGAAGCAGAAAATAAAATAATTTTCTCCCACAATGTGAAACCAGGAGCAAGCGACCACTCATTTGGAATTCATGTGGCTGAAATGGCTGGTATGCCGTCGGAGATCATAACAAGGTCAAAATCTATACTTACATTATTAGAAGAGAATTCCGACACAAGTGATCTTTCAAGCCAAAAACCTGATATGGCAAGAGTGGAAACGAAAAAGAACAATACCGAACCAGAACAACTCTCGATATTCGAACTTCGCGACGACGCTATTAGGGAGAAGATTGCCAAGTTGGAAGTTAGTAACCTTACCCCAGTTGATGCCCTGACAATTCTTTTAAAACTAAAGAAAGAAGTAGATAAGAAAAGGTGAACAATATTTTCCTACCTTAAACGAACTCATTTTTCTTGTATTGCGACGTGCTTCAGTTCGTGGCAGAATACCAAAGCATAATTATCAGGGCTTTATCCCAACAAACTTATTGGAATTTTCAGATGGAGTCCATTTTATCAAATATTACTTAAAATTAGTGGTTATTTAAGAAAAATCTTGGATAGTTATATGCTTCCACAAAATGCTTGAAGCTACGCTGCTAAGCTACGTAGTAGTGCCCCATTTGTAGAAAATTTATTTCATCTTATAATCAGTCCCAAGACCAAATCACAGGAACCCAACGGCTAATAGTTAATTGCTAATAATAATAATCTTTACTTTAATAACTCTACTACTCTATCGCACCTTTCAAGGAATGAATCATCATGGGATGTAGAAATTATTGTCTGCTCTGAATTATCGAATAAGTAATTAATTACTAATTCTTTGGAATCCTTATCCAGAGCGGAGGTTGGCTCATCAAGTAGCATTATTGGTCTTTGAAGTAATTTGCAGATTACTAATTCTATCCTTTGCTTTTCACCTCCTGATATATCTTCGACCTTGCTTTCGAGTATTGATTCAGGGAGACCGACTTTTTCTAAATTTAATTTTAAATCATTTAGTGTTGGCTTAATTTTTTCATTAGCTGAGAAATTGAATGGAATTAGCATTACCTCCTCAACTGTTCCTTTGCCAAGTATAGCAGTGTTTTGGGGTAACCATGTAATATTACGGCGGATTTGCAGAATATTCGATTTCGTTTGCAACTCTCCTTGTATATGTATCTCTCCTTTATCGGCATTGATGAAGTGCATAATAAGATTCAGTATAGAAGTCTTGCCAGAACCAGAAGGACCTTTAATCGCGATTTTAGCTCCTTTGTCTGCCTTAAAAGAGAAATCATCGAGGACTTTTTTGCCGTTAAAGCTTAGATGTATGTGTTTTAGTTCTATCATATTTTAAATTTCAATTGTTATTTCAGCTAAATCTTAGTAATTTTAATGCTTATTAATTTTCAAATTAGAAAAAACTATGGCAACAATAAAACAAGACAATATAAGAAACTTTTGCATAATTGCACACATTGATCACGGGAAATCTACTCTTGCAGATAGAATGTTGGAAAAAACCGACACTATTACAGAGCGAGAGATGGTAATGAACCAAATCCTTGATGATAATCCGCTGGAGCAGGAACGTGGTATCACTATCAAGTTACATGCTATCCAGATGAAATATAATGCTAAAGACGGTATTGAATACACGCTCAATCTAATAGATACTCCGGGTCATGTGGATTTTACATACGAAGTATCCCGCTCTTTGCGTGCCTGCGAAGGTGCTTTGCTTATAGTAGATGCCACTCAGGGAGTAGAGGCACAAACAATAAGTAATCTTTATCTTGCAATAGATGCTGATCTCGAAATAATACCCGTCATTAATAAAATTGATCTCCCAAGTGCTGCCACAACAATTGATTCAGTTAAAAAGCAGATTATAGACCTAATCGGTTGCGACGAAAGCGAAATGATTATGGCATCTGCGAAGGAAGGTCTTGGTATTGAGGAAATTCTCGAAGCTGTCGTAAGCCGTGTGCCACCTCCAGTTGGAGATACTGAGGCGCCTCTAAGAGCATTGATCTATGACTCCATCTATGATTCCTATAGGGGTGTAATTGTCAATATGCGGGTTTTCGATGGCACGATCAAAGAAAAGGATCAAGTATATTTTATGCAAACGGATCAATCTTATGAGCTGGAAGAAGTTGGCATAATGCGCATGAAACGAATACGTACTGGATCGCTTACGGTTGGTGATGTTGGGTATTTAATAGCCAGTATTCGCGACCTAAACGACACAAAAGTTGGCGATACGATAACTCATACTAAGAGAAAATGCGAAGATCCCATTCCCGGCTTCAAAGAGGTAAAGCCGATGGTTTTTAGTGGTATATATCCTACGAATCCAGATGCCTTCGAGAATCTTAGGGAATCGCTTGCAAAGCTGACATTAAACGACTCTGCAATTTCTTACGAACCAGAAACATCGAGTGCGCTCGGATTTGGTTTTCGCTGTGGTTTCCTTGGTCTGCTCCACATGGAGATAGTGCAGGAACGTCTGGAACGTGAATTTGATGAGGATATAGTAACAACAGTTCCAAATGTCCGATATAGAGTCTTAAAAACTGATGATAAAGATATATATATAGATAACCCTGCTCAGCTCCCCGATCCAGCAAGAATCAGAGAGATTCAAGAGCCATATATAAAAGCACAGATAATAACGCCGGACAATTATCTCGGCAATATTATTAAGCTTTGCATGGATAGACGCGGGCAGATAACGAATACTGTCTATCTTTCCGAGGATAGAGTTGATCTAACATTCGAGCTACCACTTGCAGAAGTTGTTTTCGATTTCTATGACAAGCTAAAATCTGTCTCGAAAGGTTATGCTTCGCTCGATTATGAATTTATTGGTTTTCGCAAAGGCGATTTGGTAAAACTCGATATCCTGATAAATAGTGAGCCAGTAGATGCCTTATCATCAATAGTACACCGAGAAAAATCATTTGATTGGGGGCGAAAGCTTTGCTCTAAACTTAAAGAGTTGATACCCAGACAGATGTATGAAGTTGCTATCCAAGCAGCAATTGGAGCTAAAATCGTTTCTCGCACTAACGTAAAAGCCATGCGCAAAGACGTAACCGCTAAATGCTATGGTGGAGACATAACAAGGAAACGCAAACTGTTAGAGAAGCAAAAACAAGGCAAGAAAAGAATGAAACAAGTTGGAAGCATAGAAATTCCTCAGGAAGCATTTCTTGCCGTGCTTAGCATAGATGATTAGGTTAAAATAATTCTCTATAACAAAACAACAACTCATACGTAATAATAAAAAAAGTTTATATATTTATCTATTGAAAATTGATGAGTAAAAATCAGAAACCACAGGATTCGGTGCCAAACTCCGAAATAAAAGACCAGAATGCTATACAGAAATTTATTGCCTGGAATAAAAAACGTAAAGCCAATAAGAAGGAACCCGAAACATTCGGCGAATCTGTACTTTCGTGGGTAAAAACAATAGTTGGTGCAATAATAGTCGTTATGATTATTAATGGTCTGGCTATTGCATCCTTCGTCGTGCCTACTGGTTCTATGGAAGATACCGTTATGCCTGGCGATTTTTTATTCGTTAATAAGTTTGTGTATGGTCCTTCTACACCACAAGTGATACCATTTGTAAATATACCACTGCCATTCTATCGCTTTCCTGGTATCAAGGATCCCGAAAAGGGCGACGTTATAGTATTCATTTATCCTGGCGATCGAGACGAAGTGGAAGATCAGGATTTTCAGTATTATTTGAAACGCTGCATAGCTGTTGGTGGCGATACAATTGCCGTCCGAGACAATATTGTTTATATAAATGGCGAAAAGCAGCAAATGCCAGAATATGCCAAGACGGATCCCTCATCTCCAAGGTCTTATGATAAATGGCAAACATTCCCTCCCGGTATGAATTTTACAAGAGATAATTACGGTCCTATTGTTGTGCCAAAGGAAGGCGATACGATTCGTATATCCAAGAATAACTGGAAATTCTGGGAATACTTCATCAAGAAGGAGGGGCACGAGATAACAACAGACAACGTAGGTGTAATAATTGATGGCAAACCGACAGATCATTATGTAGTCAAACGAGATTATGTATTTGGTATGGGTGATAATCGCTACCACAGTGCAGATAGCCGCTATTGGGGCTTTATCCCAGAGGAAAATGTTGTAGGTACACCAATACTCGTATATTGGTCTTGGGATCCAAATATAGCTATTTCAAACTTTTTCGATAAGATTTCATCTATTCGTTGGTCGAGGATTACAAAATTAATAGATTGACTTAGGTATTACGTTATTTTCAGCAATAATTAACTTCCAACTCCTTACCTTACAACAAAAAATAAGGGGTTTACAAGGATCCTACTAAAAATAATAATTTCGTTTTTTCAAGGATATATATCAGACAATACCCGCTGCACCCTCTTTCCAAGAGGTATTGTGTTAAATTCCAATTTTTTTTTAAAATCGTCTAATATTGAATTAAAGGAAGTAATACTTTGTATTACTATCCAGTGTAGACTCGGTTCAGATCGGGGCTACATTGTTTTCATCGTATGCTTGATTTTACTTCTAATTGAAGTGCCTTCTAATGAAATAAAATCCTGAAAATAGTAATAAACTCCCCATAAATGCTAAAGCCCAATCGGGAAGAGGCACTTTAGGATTATTATTTCGAATAATTAAATGCAATGTTGCTTCCTTTTGAATGTTATAATCAGAGAGGGTTCTACCATCCTCCAATGGTTTACCGGCATAGATTAGTAATTGCTGATCAGGTGGAATGCCTTCCTTATCCTGAATTTTTGATTTAACATTTTCGATACTATCTGATGGTTCAACATCAATAGTAATACTTCTACCATCCAGAATTTTTATAAAGATTTGCATTGAAAAAGCATTGTTAGATAATAATATCAATGAGATTAAAATGGCGGCAACAGTTTTGAATTTGTGTCTCAATGTGTCTTATTTCTATATTGAACAATTATATTTGAACAAAAATACAAAAATATACATATTTTCATAATATTTATTCTCCCCCTCATATATAATAACAATGATATATTCAATCAGCAACATTTTGGATATATATATCCGAATATTATTTTTATTATATCTTAAGAACTATGTAGAAACTATTGCAAACACTATCAAACATCATAAATATATGAGAGTTCGAATGATTCTTGATTTTCAAATATCTATTTGCTTTATACAAGAATATCATTATATTGCGTTTTGATTGATAGCTCAATTAAATATTAATGATATTTGCCTTAGCCTTTATACTAAGGTGTTGAATTGTATATTTATTTGGGTTATCGTTTTGCTTTTTATATTAGCATTATTCATAACTATATTTTATAGTTAGGTCATCAGAGTAATTTGATAATAAATAGGTTTTTACATTTATAAATAAAAGATTATTTGACGTATATAAAGCCGATAATAGTAAAGCTGTATAGTAGTTCGGTTTAATATGAAGTGGTATGCGTTGATAAATCTTCTTAATATTGGAGTAAGTTATGGCAAGTGGATCATTTAATCCTTTCAACATGGCACAACAGCAATTCGATGCTGTAGCAGAACAACTTGGTTTGGATCAGGCGACCTGTAATCTTTTGCGTAATCCCGACAGGGAATATCATTTTAATATTCCAATTCGTATGGATGATGGTAGCTACAAAGTATTTCGCGGTTTTCGAGTTCAGCACAATGATGCTCGCGGACCTTGCAAAGGTGGTATTCGCTTCCACCCACAAGAGACAGTAGACACAGTAAAAGCATTGTCAATGTGGATGACCTGGAAAACAGCCGTTGTAGATATTCCTCTTGGTGGTGGCAAAGGTGGCGTTATATGCGATCCTCATAATCTTTCAATGCGCGAACAAGAAGCTATTTGTAGGGGCTGGGTTAGACAGTTAGCTCCCAATGTAGGTCCCCTTCAAGATGTCCCAGCTCCAGATGTTATGACCACAGGTCAGCACATGCTTTGGATGCTCGACGAGTATGAAAAAATCTCAGGACAGAAATTACCCGGTTTTATCACTGGCAAACCACTCGGTATGGGTGGATCACTTGGAAGAACCGAAGCTACTGGCTATGGAGTGATTTATACCCTTAGGGATGCACTTATTGAATTAAATATTGATATTGCAAAAACCTCTGCTTCCGTTCAGGGATTTGGTAACGTAAGCCAATATGCTATCGAATTATATAACCTTATGGGTGGCACAGTTATTGCCGTTTCCAGTTGGGATAACAAAGACCAAAAATCTTACACCTTCAAAAAAACTAATGGTGTTGATAAAGTTGAATTACTTAGCATAACTAACCGTTTTGGTGAAATAGACAAAGTAAAAGCTAAAGAACTTGGCTACGAGATATTACCGGGAGAAGCATGGATTGAGCAAAATGTTGATATACTGATACCAGCTGCACTTGAAAACCAAGTTAATGCTGAAACAGCAGGTAACATTAGCAGCCAGGTGAAAGTGCTTGTTGAAGGCGCAAACGGACCAACAACCCCAGAAGGCGACGCTATTTTAAAAGCAAAAAATATCCATCTAATTCCAGACTTCCTTGCTAATGCTGGTGGCGTAACTTGTTCTTATTTTGAACAAGTACAATGCAACATGAACTATTTCTGGGACAAAGAGGAAGTGCTTACCAAGCTCGATTCTAAAATGACTCATGCCTATCGCTCTGTATCTGAGTTAGCAAGATCTCGTAAAATTTATATGCGCGACTCTGCTTACATGATTTCAATATCAAGAGTTGCAGAAGCAGTAAAAATGCGCGGCTGGGTATAAGATATATTTTTATATAGTTAGATCAAAAAATCCCGATATGCGTCGGGATTTTTTTTTTAAATTTATACTTTTTTTATCATTCTTACAGCAAAAGCTCCATCTATGAAATGCCTGTGCAGATAAGTTTCCATGCAGCCATTATTGCACACTTCCAATGGTAGATAATTCTCAGCAGGGTCAATCTCAAATTCAGGATTCTTTTTCAAGAATCTTTCTATCACTTCTCTATTCTCCTCTGGCTCTATAGTACATGTTGAGTATATCAAAGCGCCACCGGGCTTGACAAGCTCGGAAGCATGTTGTAGTATTCTCTTCTGTACGCCTGATAATATGTAAATATCATCAATATCGCGTTTCCATTTAATGTCTGGTTTCTTAGAGAGAGTCCCGAGTCCAGAGCAAGGCACATCACAAAGCACAATGTCTGCTTGCTCTTCAAAAGTAACGGATTCAGCATCCCCAACCATAGTATTAATAGATTTAAGCTTCAATCTTTCTTTGTTCTCGTCAATCTGCCGCAGTTTTGTTTCGTACTTATCCAAGCTGAATATATTACAATTATCCCCAGTCATCTCAGCAATATAAAATGACTTGCCGCCGGGCGCTGCACAGGTGTCAATAACAAAGTCCCCAGCTTTGGCATTGGTTAGCTTAGCAGCCATTGAAGCTGATGGGTCTTGAATCGTTATCTTACCTTCTTTGAATATAGATAGCGAGCTAATATCCATTTTTGGATTCTTAACAATGAATGAAGAAGGATTGTAATCAGATACAAAATAAGTGAAGCCATTTTCATCAAGCACCTTTCTAATCTCATCTACATTGGATAATAATGTATTTACTCTGATCGGAACGTAGGGACGCTTATTGTTGATATACAAAAGCTCTTCGAGTTCCTCGCGACTGAATCTTTGTTCCCAACGCCGAACCATCCAACGAGGATGAGAAAACACAACAGAAAAATGATAGATGGGATCAGAATTTTTATCCGGGAAGCGAATATTATCTACATTTCTATCAATATTACGAAGCACTCCGTTTGCAATGTTCGCTGTTCTCTCCCCCTGTATTTTCTTGATATACTCAACTGATTCATTGACAGCGGCATGAACCGGAATCTTATCGAGGAACATAATCTGATAGAGCCCAACCCTTAATGCGTTTTTGATTATATTGAGCAATTTCATATAATCGCCATGGTAAAACCCTACAAGCACGTAGTCTAACTTCTCTTTCCAACGGATTACGCCATTGACCAGCTCATAGAGGAAAGCAGTGTCTAAGCTGCTTAGCTTTGTTTTCTTCAGCTCGTGATAAATTAGTTTGTCTAAGTAGGAATCGCTCCTCTCGAACCTGCTTAAAATCTTTACAGCAGCTATTCTTGCACCATTTAAATAACTGAAATCCTGTTCTTCCTGCTCTTTAAAATTTAAAGTATCCAATATTTTTCCTGTTATTACGATTAATCAATAAAACTAAAAGTTATTTGTTATTATTCACGAGTAGCCCAATGAAATTATTGTTTTTTGCTTTGTTCGTATCAATTTTGATAGCATTTACCTCAATCGTAAATGGACAACAACTTGCCACTCCTCTTACTCCTGAAGAATATCCTTATGACAACGAGGTTGGGATATTATTTGGTATTGGGGGAAATATTCAGAGTGGTATATTCTCATCATCTTGTAATTGCGACTTTAAGAATGGAACTAAGTTTGGTTATACTTTTGGGGCATTATACGAATATGAGATAATGCAGACCTTCGAACTTGGTGCTGCCGCTCTTATAGATTACAGAGGTGTGGAAAGCGAATATCAAGAAATAGAGAATATATCAGTTACTTCCCAGCAAAGTGGAGCTTCGGAAAGAGTGAATGTGCTATTTAATAATCTTGGTGAAACAGACCTTACATATTTTTCCTTAGTGCCTTATGCAAAGTGGAATCCATTTCGCTTTATGTTTGTAAGGTTGGGGTTGAATGTTTCCTTTCCGATGTCAACAAATATTAAGCACACAAAGATATTGGAGACAAAAACAGCTAAGCTTAGTACTGGTGAAATTGTTGCCATAGAACTTCCAGATGGCGATGGCGATACACAAATCATTCAGGACGAGGAAATGCCAGATGTCAATAGTCCATATTTATCTCTTGATCCTGCTATTGGTTTCACAATATTCTTCTCTGATAAAATATCATTTTCTCCAGTATTCCAATACTCTATGCCATTAACAAATGTAGCCGAGATAGGAAGTGATTTCAAAGTATCTACATGGAGAATATTATTTGAATTCAAATTTTCATTAACAGATTATACATACTTTAAAAGCAAGAGCATAGATTAGTTATAAGAATTAAGACTCCTGCATTAAGGTTTCCAGACGTAGTCTAATACGTTTAGAATTCCTATGACAAAAGCAATACCTTTTATTGATTTATATTCATCTATAAGTGAATATCACCCCTTAGTCCACATTTTACATGAGGAGGATGTTCAATATAAGACCATTGCAAAATAGAAGAAAATCCCCCTTTGTCCCCCTTTTAAAAAAGGGGGAGATTTTCATGATAATTATATATCAATGGCTTACTCCCTCCCGTACTTGTAAGGGAGGGTCGGGGAGGGATCAATTCTGGGGTTTTGCAATGGTCTTAATATATAGTTATTTCACTTCTGCTCTGATTAATAAGGACGGATTGGGGTGGAATCAATATTTGGAATATGCGCATTTGTATTAACTTCTGAAGAAATATATATCAAATAGAAAATAAAAAACGCCCGGCTTCTTTATTGATGCCGGGCGAAATAATAGGGCAGACATGAAATTTTGGTTGTTTCGTTTAATAACAGTACAAATATATGGAATAATATTAATATAAACAAATAATATTATTAGCCATATCTAAAACCACTCAAAAATCATACATTGTGTATTACATGTTTAACGACTCCCTGTATCTCAAATTGCATATACTCTTCAATGCCAATAGGTAAGAATTTCTGATTAGCAGAGAAAAGATAAACATTACCATCAATAATTCTTAAGGTTTTTACAGCCATTTCTCCATTTAAAGCCGCAATTACAATTTTTCCATCCTTTGGCTTCTCGGATTTATCAATAATGAGTATATCGCCAGAGAAAATCCCTTCGTCTATCATACTTTCGCCGTTGACTTTTACGAGGTATATCCTCTCTGGATTTGGAGCCAGAAAGCTATTAAGGTCTAATGAAGGTAGTTGCCCTTCGTCTTTCAGAGTGGTTCTTTCCAAAGGGGATATAGCATTCAGCACAGGTGCCTCGAAACTATAATTTGTCTTTATTTCAATAAGTTTTTTTACTTTCAATTCATATATCCTGAAATACCATTAATATAATTATAAAGAATGAACCACTTTTGTAACTACGCCCATTACATCAAAAGACAGGAATGGTTCAATATCTTTCGGAACGAATTTTTTATCATGCGATTGCAGATATGTTCTGCCATCAATAACCCTATGAATCTTAACTGTTAGCTCATCATTGATCAGAACTACCACGAACCTACCGTCAGTTGGCTCTAAATTAGTATCAACAATTAAAATATCGCCATCCATTATGCCGGCTTGCTCGAATGAATATCCATGCACTTTAGCAAAAAAAGTAGCAGAAGGATGCTCAACGAGAAATTCGTTGAGGTCCACTTCTTTTTCGATATCGCTATCTACAGGCACAGGTATTCCAGCAGACACAGACATAGTGAAAAGCGGGATCTTTTTCATTGACAATGGATGGAATCCTAATATTTCTATAGCGTCCATTATAACCTCTTACTATTTTATTTTGATATTTTTCCTCCCCCCACAGGTGGAATAGTGAAAATATAAAGCAAAATATTCTTAAATCCTAATAAAAAGTATTATTTTTGTGTTATGACTTAAAAAAAATATTAGTTAATTATAGTTAAGTATGAAAAAAAGCAATAAGAAGATAACGATTTATTCAGATGGTGGCAGTTTAGGAAATCCCGGTCCTGGTGGTTTCGGAGCTGTGATGCTTTATGGAAGTAAGAGGAAGGAAGTTACGGGTGGTTTTCGGCTTACGACTAATAACCGTATGGAGTTGCTTGCAGTTATTAGTGGGTTGGAGGCATTGAACCCAAATTTTTCCTATCAAGTTGATATTTACAGCGATTCGCGGTATATTGTAGATGCTATTAACAAAGGGTGGCTTAGAAAGTGGAAATTTAATGGGTGGACAAGAGGCAAAAAAGAGAAAGTGGTCAATACTGATCTTTGGAAGCGCCTCGATAACTTGATGGATCAGCATGATGTTAAGTTCAACTGGGTAAAAGCTCATGTTGGTATTCCCGAGAATGAACGATGCGACCAGCTTGCTAAGCAGTCTGCTGGGCAACCAAATTTACCACCTGACATTGAATATGAAAAGGAGAAAAATATATGCAAAGACGACAATTTATTCAAATAGTTGGTCTCGGAGCTATTGCTTCTGCTTCGTTTGCTAACTTAAATGCAATAATGCTAAATAATGATCCCAAGCAAAACCAAAGAATACTATCGGCAATCATGGAAAAAGCCGATGTTAATAATTGGGTTGAGTTATCTATAGGCGATCTGATGATTGAGGTCGGCGAGGAATTTCTTGGAACTCCTTATGTCGGTGGCACATTAGAAGGTGATCCAGAAATGTGTCGTGTAGATCTTTCAGGTATGGATTGTGTTACTTTTTACGAATACTGTCTATGCATAGCTCGACTGATTAAGCTACGTAAGGAAAAATATCAAGAGCTTATTAATGAATTGATATATGTCCGCTATCGCGACGGAGTGTTAGGAGATTATTCAACGCGCTTACACTATACATCAGATTGGATTGACAACAATGTAAAGAAGAATGTGGTAGAAGATATTACAGATAAAATTGGTGGCGAACCTTTTGATGTAAATGTCAGCTTCATGTCCGAGCATCCAAAATATTATCCCGCTTTGAAAAACGATCCCGATATGGTGAAGAAGATTGCAGACATCGAAATTGATATTAATAGCAGAAAACACTTCTATATTCCAAAAGAAAAAGTTAATAGGACAGAACAATACCTCCAAAATGGTGATATTATTGCACTCGCTACTGATAAAGCAGGTCTCGATTATGCTCATACGGGATTATCATTCGTTGAAACAGTTGACCAAGCAAGATTTTTCCACGCTTCTTCGAAACAAAAGAAAGTTACTCTCGATGTTAGATTATATCAGTATATTACAAATATCAAATCAGATATTGGTATAACTGTGGCTAGGCCTATATTCAATTTATAATGGCAGCAAAAAGAAACATGATTAATTTGCTGAATAAATATCCAAAACAGTATTGGGTATTGAATATAATTCAGATGATTGAAAAGCTGGCTTACTGGGTGGTTTTGATGCAAATGCCTGTATATATTGCACAAAAGGACGCTGCCGGTGGCCTCCATTGGGGACAGTCCACTAAAGGTATGATTTTTTTTGTGTGGGCGGCTGTTCAGAATCTATCACCATTACTTTTTGGTGTTTGGGCTGATAAATATGGAAGGAAGAAGATGCTATTCATTTCTTTCATTATCATATTGGTAGCATATACACTTCTTGGACTATTTCGTGATATATCATTATTTGTTACAGCTATTATAATACTGGCTATTGGTTTGGGCATGTTCAAACCAGCTCTTCAGGGTGCGATTGCGTCAAGTTTAAATGATAAAAATTCATCCACAGGATGGGGATTATATTTTATGCTGCTAAACGTTGCAGTTTTTTTTGGCCCAGCATTATCGAAGTACTTGAAAGATATATCATGGGAAATGGTTTTCTGGGGTAGTGCTGCCATCTTTTCCTTGAATTTTTTTGTTCTAATATTTTTTAAATCCGTAACATTTAAAGATTCCGATGAGGGGAAAAAAACAAACCCAAAACGGCATAAAGAATTAAATTTAAGCTTTAAAAAATATGTAACTGATAATGTAATAACCAATCTCTTCAAGCCACAGATATTCTGGTTAATTATTATTATGTCTGGTTTTATGATAATCTACATGCAATTCTATGAAACATTACCAAACTTTTTTATAGATTGGACTGACACATCTCAAATAGTAACATCCATTGGGCTTCCTGATTTCTTACTTATGGAAACAGACCGGGGAATGATGGTATCTTACGAATGGCTTTATACACTAAATTCTGTTCTAATCATTGGTTTTATAGTGATAGTCGCCCGTTTGCTATCAGGAATAAATAAATCTAAAGTAATAGCTTTTGGTATATTGCTATCAACCATCGGATTAATTACTATAGGATCAAGTATGGCTAGCATGTTAACTATAATTGGTATAATAGTTTATACATTTGGAGAAATGACTACTAATCCTAAATTTAATGAGTACCTGGGGGGAATCGCTCCAAAGAACAGTAAATCAACGTATCTAAGTTATTTGAATATATCATTCGCATTAGGGCTTGGAATTGGGTCGCTGCTTGGTGGATTTTTATATGGTAGATTTGGGGAAAAAGCTACTATGGCAGTAAACTATCTTAATAGCCATTATGGGATAAAAGATAGTATTGAACCATCACAGGCAATGGCTATATTATGCGAACAAGCTAACATCACCATGGCTGAAGCTACAAATCTATTGTGGAATCAATATGATCCCTATATTGTCTGGTTGCCATTCGCTATGATTGGCTTAGCTTCCTTTATAGGTATGATTTTATATGGAAAGAAGTATGGATACAACTCAGAAAACACTCCTTAACCATCTTTGTAATAAGTGATCAAGGAATATTTTTCATTAAGTATAACAGATTTTCGAGAATTATTTGTTTCTTACAGACTAAGACCATTGCAAAACCCCAGAATTGATCCCTCCCCGACCCTCCCTTACAAGTACGGGAGGGAGTAAGCCATTGATATATAATTATCATGAAAATCTCCCCCTTTTTTAAAAGGGGGACAAAGGGGGATTTTCTTCTATTTTGCAATGGTCTTAGACTTGTTATCTTAAAATATATAATCAATGATATATTTGAGTGCTATAAAGCAAATACTAACAGCCAGAATACCTTTAATAAACTTTGCTGGAAAGTACTTCTGCAAGAAAGCTCCAAAATACATACCCGCTAACCCTCCGATACCGAATAGAATTCCCAAAAGCCAGTCAGGTGCAATGGTAATTCCAGCATAATATATAGAAAGTAACTGATAGAACAACACACCTGCAATTGATGTAATGAAAGTGCCCATTAGTGCTGCCCCAGCAACAGTATAAACAGGTAGTCCAAAAAAAGCAACAAAAAATGGAGCCATAATTGCACCACCACCAATACCATATATACCACCAACTATCCCAACAACAAAGCTAACCACTGCTATTTTGATGGTCGGTATGGAATACTTTTCGCCATAAAACTCGTATTCCAAATTGGACAAGTTGAAAGCATTAACTTTAGTTTTAGGTAATTCCAATCCCTGTTCATTTTTTTTCTTATATTCTTTAACGAGTTTACTGAATCTTTCTTCTGCATTATTATTTGATGTTTTCTTTTTCAGCATATCGGTTAAAAGTCTTAAACCAATATATAGCAGTACGAATCCAGCAAAAAATTTGAAACTGACTGGATCTGGTAGATATTGTATCCTTACCACTGCTCCAATAAACACTCCCGGCAAAGTACCTATAACGACTACCCAAGTAAGGGGCCATACCATTCTGCCTTCCTTGATATACCTCCAGACACCACTTGGTATAGCAATGATATTATACAGCTGATTTGTTGAACTAACTGCAGGACTTGTGAAACCAAGAATACTCATTTGGAA
>Ga0272443_10004401_pt1 | contig 15369 bp, 14 predicted proteins | sample SSMAcet12_FD_193581 | JGI IMG/M metagenome (GOLD analysis project Ga0272443, IMG submission 193581) | Marine sediment archaeal communities from Little Sippewissett salt marsh, Falmouth, MA, United States - SSM-Acet-12 | ecosystem: Environmental > Aquatic > Marine > Wetlands > Sediment ...
AAGGAAGCTCCGCAGAGGCTTCATCAAGGTAACCGAGCAGTTGCCAGGATGACAGCTGCCGACCGGTATTGCTGAAGCTCCAGGGGTTTTCAGCAACGATGTATAAGGCTGAAATTGTGGCAGAATCCCTGTAATCGAATCCCAGTTCAGTAAGCCCCGTATTTATAATATATTCAAGCACTATGCCCCGTCCCGTGCCATCTCCCTCAACTTCAGCCAGTTCAGCCGTATTACCGTCATAATGCATAACTTCCCATGAACTGACATTCATCGAGCCTGAATAGTTCGCGGCAGGAAACGAGCTTTTTCTCTCGTATTCGACACCTGTCCGCACTGAAAAATCCACCAGTCCAAAAGGGAGTTCTGTCGTTGCGATGTATGGCCAGGCGGGTATGCGGAACAATATTGAAACAAGCTGTTCGGATGATTCCCTGTCCAGTTTTATTTTTTCCGTGTTCACATAATCATCTGCAAGTCGCTCCTCAAGAGCGCTTATATGAGTGTTGAAATACGTTACAAGTGGCTCGCTTCCCGCTGATACGATAACAGGCTCGTTATTACCTGCTGTCAAAGCGGGCCTGAGAATTACAGCATCAGTTGAGTTATCACCGGGTTGCGCTTCCAGAAGGGAATTATCCAGATACTCTGAAACCTGCCACATACCGCCATCCATGGATTCGATCCGAACCAGGTGAACACCATCGGCATGTGCGGGATACGCGCTCAGCAAAAAGAACCCGGATAAAAAACATAAAAATAAAATATATTCGGTGCGACTACTCACACGCACATATTATCATACAGTCCATGTTAAGATAATTCTGATTAACGGATTAGTGACCGGACGCGTTCCCCTAAAATACGGGATTTCAACTACTTCCCGCGACCTCAAGCCTTGCACCCTCGACAAACGATTCGGGCATTCCCCCGGCACTGACCTCAACCGCCTGGAAAGCTCCCCTGACAGTACCGATTATCCTGCCCGGTGCCAGGTTTCGAACAAGTTTCACAATTTTGTACTCTTTATCGAGAAATGCGACATCAATCGCAAATTTCATGAAGAACATGTGGATCGAGTTACAGGGTACAATAAGGAGCCCCTGTCCCTCCGGAAGCCTGTCACGTCCCATAAGCCCCATAAAACGGGAGAGAAAAGTATCAGCACGCCTGCAGTGAATGCTGTCGCCACTGCTGCTGACTAGCCTGACTTCATTATTATTCTCAGCCATTTCTCAGGCCCTTCAAGGGCGCCTTAAATACTGTCATTGTTCGTAAGCTGCATGATCACCGAAATCGCGGCAGGACCGAGCAGGACGATCATCAGCGCTGGCAGTACAAAGAAAACCAGCACAAAACTCATCTTCAGAGGGGCTTTCATGGCGGTCTGCTCCGCTCGCTGACGCCTTCTGAGGCGCATCTGGTCCGACTGTACCCTGAGCACGTTCGCGATGCTCACACCGAGCTTGTCCGCCTGTACGAGCGCCGAAATAAACTGGCTCACATCGGGGCTGTCCACCCGCTCAGACATTGCCTTCATAGCATCACGACGCGGTTTACCCATCCTGATCTCGTGCAGCACCTTCCCGAATTCCTGCGCAAGGGGGCCCTTCAGTTTCTCGATAACCTTAGCGAGAGCCATATCAAACCCAAGACCGGCTTCGACCGATACGGTAAGCAGATCAAGGGCGTCCGGTAATTTTCTCTGGATCTCAGTCTTCCTGGCCCCGACCTTGCCCTTCAGCCACATGTCGGGAAGGAAATAACCTATAAGTCCGCAGAAGAGAAGAATCCCTACCCCCTTAAGCCCACCTGCTTTACTCATAATACCCGTCATCGCCATTAAGGCAGGGATTACTACCGCGAGAATAACCTGCATCGTAATGAAAGACGCGGGCTTGATTTTCATCCCCGACTGGACGATCTTCTTCCGGGTCTCCCTGAGCACCTCCTGGGGGGTTATCTTTGTAATGACAACACCGATTTTCTCCAGGATCGGCTGTATGACACGCTCACTGAAAGGCTTGGACAGTTCCAGCTCAGTGAGGTTGATCTTATCAGGATCCCTCGACATCTGGCGAAGTCGTTCCTCGAACGTGACCTTCTGCGTGTCCTTCTTATTGAAGGCAAACGCCATCGATAACGCAAACGCCAGTATAACAACGACTATTGCAATAAACATTTCGATCTCCCTCTGACTCTTATACCTTGATCTCCACGATCTTCTTGATCATGAATCCACCTATCATCTGCAGAATGAATGCTGCGACAAGAAGACCCTTGCCAAGCAGGGTTGTGAAAAGGGGCTCCATGAATTCCGGGTTCATCATGTAAATTCCGACACACATCGCCGGGGGAAGCAGGGTCAGGATGATGCCCTGCAGCTTGCCCTGTGCGGTAAGCGTGTTGATCTCACCCTTTATCCTGATTCTCTCCCTGATTGTATGAACGATCTTGTCGAGTATCTCCGACAGATTTCCACCGATCTGCCTGTGGATCTTGATAACCGTCACGACCAGGTCAAGGTCCTCGGAAGGGATTCTCTCGGTCATTCCGTCAAGAGCCTGCTCAAGTGGATACCCGAGGTTTACCTCGCGAAGCATTCGCCTGAACTCCTTGGCTATCGGGTTCGGGGCTTCATCGGCGACTAACTCCATTCCCTGGAGGAAGCTGTAACCGGATTTCAGCGAGTTTGAAATCAGAATCAGGGCGTCGACCAGCTGCGAATCGATCTTCTTTATCCTCTGCATCTGGCGGAACTTCACGTACATCCGGGGAATCACGAGGCCGGGTCCCGCAAGCATGAAGAACCCGCCAATGTTACCGGTGATAAATGAACCGATTATTCCCGGAACGATAGTCACAACAAGGTACAGCCCGACGTATTCACTGTATCGAAGCTTAAGGTCCGCCTTCTCGAATTCGAGAATCATCTTCTGAACGAAAGACCTTTTTTCGATCAGCTGATCGATCTCCCCCCAGATATCGGCTTTCTTGTCAGTTTCCTGCGCACCAGACCTGCCCTTTTTTACCGTTGATTTCTCAACTTTCTCGGTAAACGAAGCGAGCCTGCTCGAGACGCTGGACGCGGATTTCTTTGCAAGGGACTGGCTGAAAGCCCAGCCCTTCAGCGCTATCGCGAAGAAAACTGATCCCAGGACAAGCGATAAAGTCATTGTTATTTCCTCTCGTTACTGATGTATACACCTAGATATTCATCCCGCCGCGTGGGAAGAATATCTCTCTCGACAACTCGATACCCTCCGCATCTATCATGTTGAGGAATTTGGGAAGTATGCCCGTAGGTTCATAGTCACCAACCACACGTCCCGATTCGTCAACACCGGTCTGCTTGAACAGGAAAATATCCTGCAGGGTGATCTTGTCGCCTTCCATACCCACAACTTCCGTAATATGCGTTACTTTTCGTGAACCGTCCCGAAGCCTTGCCTGCTGCACGATCAGATGAACCGCGCTGGCAATCTGCTCGCGAATCGCGCGTACCGGCAACTCCATCCCGGCCATAAGAACCATGGTTTCGAGACGACTGAGTATGTCTCTCGGGGAGTTTGCGTGACCCGTTGTTAAACTGCCGTCATGACCGGTGTTCATCGCCTGAAGCATGTCGAGTGCTTCTCCCGATCGACACTCACCGACGACAATCCTGTCGGGGCGCATTCGCAGGCAGTTCTTTACGAGGTCGCGAATCGTTATCGCTCCCTTGCCCTCGATGTTCGGGGGACGGCTCTCGAGCGTAACCACGTGGTCCTGGCGAAGCTGAAGCTCCGCGGCATCCTCGACAGTCACTATTCTTTCGTTATCGGGGATAAATCCCGAAAGCACGTTCAGGGTTGTCGTTTTACCGGAACCGGTACCGCCTGAAACCACAATGTTCAGCCTTGCCTTGACGCATGCGTCAAGGAAGTTCGCCATCTCTTCGGTAATCGTTCCAAAATTAATCAGGTCTTCTACCTGGAACGGGTCCCTTGAGAACTTTCGAATCGTGATCGTCGGCCCGACAAGGCTGAGCGGCGGGATAATACAGTTCACACGACTGCCGTCGGGAAGCCTCGCATCGACAAGCGGAGTCGATTCATCAATTCTTCGACCGATCGGGGCGACAATTTTCTCGATAATCCGAAGTACGTGATTATCGTCATAGAAAAGTGCATCCGAAAGCGTCAGTTTTCCGTTTCGCTCACAGTAAATCTGGTTAGGTCCGTTGACCATTACCTCGGTCACGGTGGCGTCATCGAGAAGCTTGGTGATGGGACCGTACCCGAGCACCTCGTCGAGGAGGTCGCTCAGGATCATCTCCCTCTCGGCCCTGCTCAGAGGTTTCTCTTCCTGTGCCAGTTTTTCGATAATGATGTTTTCAACAGTCTGCTTGACAACATCCTGGTTATCCTTGCTGTCGAGAAGCTGCGGATCGACTTCCTGGACGATCTCGGTATGTATCCTGCTCTTCAGCTCCTTGAAAGGATCTGTTCTGCCCTTACGCTCGGGGCGTCCGGGCTCATCCATCGAGTTTGATGCCTTCGCCTGCTGCTCCAGACGAATTCTACTCATCAATGACATACTTATAACCTCCGAAGCGAGTCTCCCCGCTGTATTATTATCACGACAGGGGTCTATATCATGTTTAATAACACCTGTAATACTGTATTATTGAGTGATTTAATACGAATTAATAGAAATTAATCCTGCGCCATTAACAATAAAAATATGCGCCGAGAGCGCATACACTGAAATACCCTGCAATCCACATCCGGTAATCCCCCGCTTACTTACCCTTTCCGAAAAGACCTCCGAGTAAGCCCTTTCCAGATCCTTCCGAGTGTTCTCCCGAACCACCATCGTCGCCCGTGATTATCTCGGTAAGATCTCCAATCGCCTTGGCGACCGCAGACTGCGGGTTGCTCAGCACAAACGGCTGCCCCCTGTTGACACTCCCCACAACTACTTCACCGTCCGAAGGCACCTCACCGACTATCTTCTTCTGGAGTCCACGTTCCACGTCCTTGGTTTTAACCGATGACAGGCTGTGCGCCCTGTTAAGAACGAGGTGAAGCCTGTCAGGCGGATAATTCAGGGTATCCATAACCGCGACGCCCAGCGTCACGTTTTTAAGCGCGAGAAAATCGGGAGCCACAACCAGGAATATGTCATCCGACACATCGAGTGCAGCAAGTGTCTCCGCACAGAACGACGGAACGGTATCTATAAAAATGTAATCATACAGTCCCTTAGCGGCTTCCAGTACCGCTGTGATGACCTGTGCATTTACCACTTCAGCGTATTCCGGTTTCAGCGGTGCGGCGAGTACTCTGACCCCGCTCGGAGAATCGGAGATATGGGTTTCCAGGAAATCCTCATCCATCTGGGGCGGCAGGTTCTCGGCAATATGCGCGATCGATGACTTGGGCACCACGTTAAGAAGAAGGGCGATATCCCCGAACTGCAGGTCCAGGTCAACTATCAGGACCCTTCCCTTGGTCCGTGTACGTGTTTCAACCGCAAGGTTTGCGGTCAGAACACTTTTTCCAACTCCACCCTTGGGGCTGAATACCGATACGATCCTTGCAGTGCTTCCCGAGGTTTTCTTCGATGCCGACTCGAGTGGCAGGTTGCCCCACTTCAACTTTTCCCTCTCGGCAACCGTCTCGATCGTCTTGAATAGTTCGTCCGAATCGAATGGTTTCACCAGGTAGTCCCGGGCACCTGCCGACATTGCCCTCCGCATGTAGTCCGATTCGTCCTGTACGCTGATGATAATAATACCTGTCTGCGGATTCTGAACGCTGATCTCCTGTGTTGCCCAGATACCATCCGACTCGCCCATCACTCCCATGTTGATATCCATGAGAACAAGGTTGGGATTAAGCTGCATCACCTTCTCAACGGCTTCCTTACCGTCGGCAGCCTCCCCGACAACCCTGATCTTTTCATTGAAAGTCAGGAGCGTCTTCAGCGTCTCGCGCATCTCTTCGCTGTCGTCAGCTATCAGCAGTGTAATCTCGTTGGCACTGGACACGTTTTACCTCGCAGAATAAGGCAGATATATAAACGGACCGATAATACTTCGAAGCTTCCGGCATTATCGTCCCGTGTATTAATATCATATGACCGCCCGGCCTGATTTCTTTATAAAACCAAAACATCCGCTCATTTCTTCGATTATTTCCTCCCGACTGTTTTTTGGAAATATAAAAAAAACGACCCGTTTCCGGGTCGATAATCATGTTCGAATAATGGAATTTTCTTACTCCTCAGGATCCAGCCTCGGATGCTCAACTTCAACCCCAAAGATTCTTTCAGCCTGTTCGGTGCTGTTCAGAACCCATGGTGTCAGAAAGATTACCAGCTCGGTTTCGTCCTCATTGAACCTCTCGCTCTGGAACAGTTCCCCAAGGATCGGGATCTCGCTGAGTATCGGAACCGCGCTCACAACTTTCGTGATCTCACTCTGAAGCAGTCCGCCTATCACGAGAGTCTCACCGCTCCTCAGCTGTACATCGGTGTTCATCTCACGTGTTCTGAATCCCGGAATACCGGATATGGCAAGCGCCATATCTACAGTTCTTACAATCGGATTGATTGTCAGCATCACGTTGTTCCGGCTATCCACAATCGGGGTCATGTCGAGTGAGATACCGAATTCCCTGAACTCAACAACGTTGATTCCGTTTTCGTTCAGGTACGTGTAGGGAATCTCGCCACCAACCCTGAAATGCGCCGAGTGTCCGCTCAGGGCAACAAGGTTAGGCTCACTCAGAATGTTAGCCTCCCTGTTCGATTCAAGCTCGCTCAGGACAATATCGATCGGGTCGAACACGACATCTTCAACGTCACCGTTCACAATACCGGGCCTTACGCGTGAATCCATAAGCCCGCCACCGGGATTCTCGGGATCGAGAATATCGGTGATTATCCCGATCGTGAAATCGTCGTTATCCGCACGCGCCGCCGCCGAGAACTGTGACAGGTGCTCGTCAAGCGCCCTCTTGTCGATCTCGACAACCCTGACCTCGACAAGTACCTGGCGCGGGTCATTGACCTCTATCAGGTTTGAGACACGTTCGTCGCCGGCATACAGGCTGGCTATCATGTGCGCCCTCGCCCTGGCTTCCTCGGTGTCAACAATTCCTTCGAGTATTACGCCGGGCTCGGGATCGGTCCCGCCTGACATGATTATCCGGACCGAAATATCATCGCTTCCTATAACCGCCTGGATCTCTTCTTCCCTGGCTTCCGTCGCATCGAGAACGCTTACCGACCGCGTTATATGGCCCCTCCCGGTCTCCCACGTAAGAAGTGTCGTGTTACCGGGTGCAAGCGCGGTAAGGAGGATCTCGTTTGTGCTTATGACATTGACAATCGCGATGTCCGGATTGCCGACTGTCACCCTGACAAGGTTCTCAACACCTATTACCTTTACATCTCCAACTCTCAGGTATATATCTTCGTCGCTGTTCTGGTAGGAAGAGAAGTAGTTGGTGGTCGGTTGTATGAGCGTGTCCTGCCTTCGTTCGTCCTGCTGCGGACGGTTCGATGCCTGAAGTGTGACTTCCCCGGCCTCGATATCCTCAACCACGTTGTTCAGAGGAGGTATCTCGTAACCCAGATGAGCTTCCTCAATAACTTCGACTGTCTCTTCCGCATGCACTATGACTATTTCATCTTCTGTGATTGCATCGTTTTCGGATTCTGTTTCAAGCGGCGACTCGACCGCTTCAGGTTCGGAAATCTCTATTGTTTCCGCTTCGGCAATTATCTCATCACTTTCCCGGTAACCAGCAACCGCAACTTCAGTTATTACTTCCGGTGGTAGTTCAAACAGGGCTATCATGGGATTTCCGGACGCATTCACCGACTGCGTGAAACCCATGTCCGGATAGAGATAAACCGTAAGGTCGACAATTCCTCGTCCGTCCCTGTCTATGTAACTCGCCCACTGCTTTGCGATATCGTTCCAGATATTTCCACGGTCAAGCTGCTCGAATCGCGGACGTTCACCGGAAATTTCTCCCGACGTGAACATCCTGACGTGCAACCTGTCCGGGAATGGCAGTATCTCGGCAACCACCTGCGACGGTTCAAGTCCGGGACAGGTGATCGTAAGATCAGCCTGTGCGGCATCTATTATGTAAACGTCGCTGTCAATATCAGGGGTTACCTGTATTTCGGGTTCATTGTCCGTAGCAGTCGATGCGGCTTCCGATGACATCACCCTGACGGTTTCAACCTCGACCGACTCCTGTACGGAGAACAGGTCAGTCAGCTCACCCTGCTGGTTCGAACTTGAGGTCTCCAGGTCTTCCCCGTCAACCCTTATCGTGAGCAGTCCGTCGGTTGGTGAAAAATTGACCGCTGCCGACGCAGGTTCGACAAGATAGAACACCATCCTGGCTATCGGTGGATCTACTGAAAACTGCGAAAGCCTTATCTCCCTGATATTCGACCCTTCCACTTCCTCGTCGATCACCTGCCCGTCATAACCGTTTAAGGTTGTTCCCGGGAAGTCAAACACCAGCCTGTACGGCTCTGAAAGCGGGAAGTAACCGTATTCAATCGAGCCATCCACCCTTAGTTCAACCGTGTTTGTGTCGGATCGAACGACGATGTCGGAAATAAGGGATGCGTCCTCAGATCCGATCGCCTGGGGTCCCATCAGGAGTACTACCACCAGTGTCAGCCCGATGAATCGGGACGGGGATATGCTTTGAATATTCATCTTTGCATGTCCACCTTGCTTGGTTTGGACCGTAAGCCGGTCCGGATTCCTCTTACCTTGGTATTGTTGCCTCTTTATAAGGCTTAATGCTTTAAATCATAAAAAAGCCGATTCCGATCTTCCGAAACCGGCTTCGTGTTATCTATTTATCCGCGGGCAGTTCGACAAGCTGGCTCTGTCCGCCGAGTATAAGCTCGATTATGATCGGTGGCGGCCCGAGTTCGGGAACCTCCACAATCTCAACTTCACCCGTGTCCTGGTTCTGCTGGTACTGCACCTGCTGACGACCCGCTTCGGCCGCTGCCTGCATAAGCTGAAGCTGCCTCTGATGCTCGGCTTCTCGTTCCTGGGCGAGCCTCTGCTCCTCTTCGATGTTGTCCTCGCGCGTCGGAGTGTACTTGATGAACTCTGTCAGCGCGGTTCCTTCAGTGAGCGGAAGGTATGTCTCGTCCGGATCGAGAAGCGCAAGCCGTATACTACCGACCTCGCTCGCGAGGGTGAGAAGTTCGCCCTCCTCCGGTTCGACCTTAAGCGTGACGGATTTCGACACCTGGCCCGACCCGCTCTCAAGCTCGGTTTCATCGAACGCGATATCCTGCCCGATCGCCATGACCTCGACACCGCGGAGTACGGTGAAGGTGGAGGCAACGCCGACCTCGTCGTTGTTCAGAATTGTCACCATGACGTCGACAAGGTCACCGATCTTGAGGTTTCCGCCAAGTCCGCTGACCTCCGATACCCCAACCGTGACCGCTCGCTCGCCCGATTCAAGCCGTCGCGATAGGATCTCTAGTCGCTCCTCGGCCTCGAACATGGGTTTCAGGAGAACTTCGTTCTGGTGAATCATCTGGAGTGACACCTGGTTTAAAACCTCGTCCATCTCGGTCATCGTGTCTGGAGTGATCTGACTCGCGAGAACCTCGATCTCCTCGACCATGTCCTCCGTGATCGTGCGCCCCGGGGGGATTCCCTCGGTGGCACGAACGACTATTGCCATTTCGAGTTCTTCCGTACTCGCCTCTTTCTGGACCTTCTGGATGTAGAAATACACCAGCACGACCGCTATGAGTCCGAACGCCAGTGCGATTATGAATGGTCTTGCATTTGCCATGACGATCTCCCTCTCGAGGAGAAGTGATTACACAGGGACACCGGCACGCCGTATAGTTTTTGCGTCCGGTGCATTAAATCTCATTTATAATATCGACCCGGTCAGAAATATTCTGAACCAGTGTGAGCGAGGTAAATATTTTCGCTAAAATAAATAACGGGGGCCCGTAAGGCCCCCGCTTGATTGCTTGCCATTTGTGAAGGAGGACTAGCCTGCCTACGCACCGCCGCCAAGCTCTGAGGTAATGTCGCCGAAGATCGTGTCGATCTGGCCTCCAAGCAGAGTTAGAGCGGCTACCGCGACTATCGCGACCAGGGCGATAATGAGAGCGTACTCGGTGAGCCCCTGTCCTTTTTCATTTCTTAAAGCCTTGAACATATATAAGCACCTCGTTTTCTAATGGTTTTCCGGCATCGCCGGTTGTAACTTAAAGAATTCTGTAAAGACTGCTGTTTTTATTCGGGGGGGCGAGTGCGCCCCCCGCTTCCCAAACCGCTGAATAGGTGATGGCGAATTATGCTCCGCCAAGTTCACTGGTGATGTCGCCAAAGATTGTATCAATCTGGCCTCCGAGCAACGTCAGCGCCGCAACTGCAACGATAGCCACAAGGGCGATAATCAGCGCGTACTCGGTAAGACCCTGTCCCTTTTCATTCCTGAGTGCTTTGAAGTACATATATGACCTCCGAATGGTCTAATTTAATGGTATGTGAAAAAAATTCCTGATGCCTTTCCGGCAGTATTTCTTTATGTGAATGTGATAGTCTCTAAATGAAAAAAGCCATCCTGTTTCGGGGGCTCTGGCTGCGTCATCACGCCCCCGTACCGGGTGGCCTGGATAACGAACTTCGGCAGCCGAGCCGTCTTTACCACACAGACTTTCCAAGACCTCTGGCTTTGCGTCCCCGCCTCACGACGGGTTTGCGATTATCGGTTCGCAGTATCGCTATGTCATGCAATATACCACATTATAGCGTATTACGCAAGTACATAACTCGCTATATTTTGAAATTTCCTGATTGGGGAATTCGGGGGATTCAGGGGATTGACCCTAAAAGAATAATGTTGACTGGCCGATCAGACCGCCAACACCATTATCAGCACCGCAGACCGCGAAATAAAAGAAAATTACCGCTTAATCCGATGAGATCATAGAACATATTGACCGGGGAGAGACGTATGGAGACATGAATACAGACGTTACGGAATGAAAACTATCTAAATTCAACCACGCTACAATCGTAGGGGTGCTGCCTGCTGCGCCCTTTACCACATACCAAATCAGATTAAAAAAACATTGTAGGGGTGCTGCTTGCTGCACCCCGGACACGGATAAACATAAAATTTATCTGGGGCGCAGCAAGCAGCGCCCCTACGAATGCCAAAATCCGTTTATTCCGCTGGGTTACATCGAAACCTTTTTGGCCCTACTGAAATCCTCTTTCTTCCTGCTCTTCCCTGTGGCACTTATGGCAAAGGAGCCTGACGTTTTCCCACTTATACCCGTTCATCGGATCAATCCGGTCAAGTTCGGCGCCTTTTATCGGCAGATCACCCGAACACCGCGCGCACTTCCCCCGCTGCTCCTTCCATTTCAGGTCCTTCAGCTTACGACGCTCCGTCGGCGTGCCGCGTTCGTCATAGGTTAGCTGCTTATAGATGTAACGTCTGATTGCCCAGATCAGCGAAGCATCGCCTTCGGCCGCATCCTCAATATCCTTTCGGGTTCTTTCAAGGATATGCCTGGCTGATTCTCTTTCTTCGTCCGTAAGCTGTCTGGTTCGGACCATTGATAATGCCTCCTATTTGACGTTTGAATCAAATTACTCAATAAAATCACACAGATGGACCTGTATTACATAAATTGTTGTTTGCCATACCTACCTACGGAATACTCTATAAAATCTTTATAGTTGTCACAATAAAAATCATAGAATTGAATCGTGTTATCAAATATGGGTTGAGCATTAGCATCCGGATGGCATAATTCCTTTACCTTCTCTAAATGCTCGATAAATTCATTCCTTGCCTGAACAATCCGATCTTGGCTTGATCTATTAGCAATGTGATAAAAAAGTGGCCAGCCTATGGCCCATAAACATTCATTTTTACCAGATTTCAGCGGCACATCATATTTAAAAATAAATTTCTGTTCTACATTAATATAATTTGGATCTGTTTGTTTTTCTAAAACCATCTTAGAATATTCAGATCCAGCATAATTTGAGAAAATCAGACCACCCCAACGAATCTTATTATAATAATCAACGGCCTCATTTATGGCTGGACCTATTATTCCATAACCTTTTTCATTTACGAAATACTCTCCTGCTGAAATAACCCCGTTAAAAAAAAGACCTTCTTTTAATCCAAACCTTATTATCACATGGTGCGTTAAGCTAAAATGATGGATATTAAAAAAGATATGTTTCTGATTAATTTCTATAGGAATTATCACGGTATCGCCAAATATTCCGACATCATCCATATTCCCTACAATTCTAATTCTAGAATCATCGTGAGACTTGGCAATACGCCTATTTAAATACTCAAAATATTCTTTTAAACATCTATCAAACCGATGAATGAAATCCTCAGTTTCCATGTTCTTAACACCGAGAACATCAAGAAATATAACTATTCCATATTTTCGCACGTAACCATTTTCTGAATCCATTAGCACCACGCTCCTTTAAAAAAACACTCCTTCACAACAATCCTGCCCTCTTGAATGCTGCGTTGCGGTGGCGGATGAAGTACCCGTAATCAAATATCTCGTCCAGTTTGTCCCCGACGCGCTCCAGAACAGTCGCGTCCTTCCTGATCTCATCCCTCAAATCGGTTCCCTCCCTGATCGCCTTATGCGCCGCGGCCTGCACTATCGGGTACGCGTCCTCGCGCTTCATCCCCGACTCCGCGAGCGCGATAAGCAGTCTCTGGCTGAACACCGCACCCTTTGTTATCTCAAGATTCTTCCACATGTTGTCCGTGTTGACATCGAGGTTCCCGAAGATATGGATCAGCTTCGCCGACAGGTAATCGATGATTATCGTCGAGTCTGGGAAGATCACGCGCTCTGCGGACGAGTGCGAGATGTCCCTTTCGTGCCACAGCGACTGGTTTTCAAGCGCGGCCTGGAGGTTGCCCCGGACAACCCTCGCGAGTCCGCTGACCCTCTCGCACGTCATCGGGTTACGCTTGTGAGGCATCGCGCTCGATCCCTTCTGCCCCTTCCCGAACGGCTCCGCGGCCTCCCGTACCTCGGTTCGCTGGAGGTGACGAATCTCCATCGCCATCTTCTCGAACGTCCCCGCGATTATCGCGAGCGCGGCCATGTATTCCGCGTATCGGTCGCGCTGAATTACCTGGTTCGTGATCGCGCATGTGTTCAGGCCGAGATATCCGAGCGCCTCCTCCTCGAGTTCGGGATCGAGAAGCGCCCACGTACCGACCGCCCCGGAAATCTTACCCACCCTCATAATCTCCTTCGCGCGCTCAAGCCGCACGATGTCGCGTCCGAGTTCCTCGTACCAGATGAGGAGCTTCATGCCGAACGTTATCGGCTCCGCGTGTACGCCGTGCGTGCGCCCGATACAGAGCGTGTCCTTGTGTTCAAGCGCCTTTTGCCCGACAACTTCACGCATCTCGCGAATGTCGGCAAGAAGGATGTCCGACGCCTCCATTACCTGAAGCGAGAACGATGTGTCGAGGATGTCGGATGACGTCAGCCCGACGTGAATCCACCTGCTCGCGGGTCCGACCTTCTCCGATATCGCCTCGATCAGCGCGACTGTCTCGTGGTTCGTGACCTTCTCAATTTCATTGATCCGGTCGAGATCGAAATCCGCCTTATCGAGGATCGTTTTCAGATCGTCGGGAGGGATAAGTCCGCGGTTTCCCCATGCCCTGCACACCGCAAGCTCGACATCGAGCTGCTTTCTGAAGCGATACTCGTCGCCCCAGATTTTCCCCATGGCCTCTCGTGTGTATCTTTCGATCATAATTCCGGAATCCTGTTTCTGTTGTTATGGAGAACGCTTACCGAGCGCATCCGAGATCATCGCGTGAAGGAGCCTGTACTCGTCCTCGGCCTCGCGGTAGAAGGCGCGTCCGACGTTGAACTTGTCGGTCGATCCCCTCGACCGGATCGTCACCCCGCCGCCGGGTTCGAGTGACGGCGGACGTCCGACAGCCCATAGATACTGTGTAAGTTCGGTCGATCTCGCGCACGCGTACGGGTCGAACGGCAGCCGAATCTGGCGATGGAGTTCGAGGACCGATCCGCCCTCGAGCGTCCGGATCAGGCTGACACCGTCCGGGTAGCGACCCCTGAGGGTACGGTCGAGTATGCGAACAAGCTGCATCTCGGAGCTTGCATCGGGAAGCCCGCCTTCATGCTGGTCCGGCTGTTTCGGGCCCATCGTAGTCAACTACCCCACCTGTTTCAGCACATTCGCGATCTCGATAGCCACCTCGGCGGCTAAAAATCCCCTGTTGGAGCCTTTTCCGCCCGCACGTTCGACCGCCTGTTCGAGTGTGTCGGATGTTATCGTGCCGTAGATTATCGGCACGCCTGTTTCGAGCGCAGCCTGCGCGATGCCCTTCGTCATCTCGGACGCGATGTACTCGTTATGTGACGTCGCGCCACGAATCACCGCTGCAATCGCGATGACCGCGTCGTATTTTCCGCTCGCTGCTGCACTTTTCGCGGCGATTGGTATCTCGAACGATCCAGGCACGAGGATGTGCGAGATGTTCGCCGGTTTGACACCGTGACGCGTCAGGCCGTCGAATGCGCCCTCGGCGAGTTTCCCGGTGATCAGATCGTTGAATCGCGACTGCACGACCGCGATCTTGAGCCCAGCACCGTCGAGTGTTCCTTCTATCTTCTTGACCATTTTTTCGTGGCCTCCATTAACTTATTCAGCAATATGCAATTGTAACCGACTTACAGCCTAATCAGAAGCGTCCGGCGACAGCGGGGTCTGGCCCTCGATCTCGATCCCGTATCCCGCGAAGCCGACAAGCTCCTTAGGATGGTCGGTCATTACCGTAATCTTCTTCAGTCCAAGGTTATGGATGATCTGCGCACCGAGACCGTAATCCCGCATTACATGCTCCGGCGGAACCTCCCTCAGTTGCTCCTGCTCAAGCGCTTCACGACCGTTTGATTCCATCCTGCCAAGCTGTTCGAGCATCCTCTGCCCGCGAAGCCTCGATCGAATATAAATAAACACGCCGCTGCCGTTCGCGACGATTTTTTTCATCGCGGCGTCGATGCGATCGTAGCCCTCCTCGGGCCTGACCTTGAAGATGTCGCAGAGCACATGCGAGTGATGCACCCGCACAAGCGCAGGTTTCTCGCCCGTCGCCATTCCAGCAAGGTCACCATAAATAAGAGCGAGATGCTGTTCGTCACGGACGACGCTTTCATAGCCAATCGCCCTGAACTCGCCCCATCTTGTCGCGACCATTGAATCGACAACACGTTTGATCAGGCTTTCGTTTAAAAGCCTGTAGGCGATAA
>Ga0272443_10004402_pt1 | contig 15360 bp, 8 predicted proteins | sample SSMAcet12_FD_193581 | JGI IMG/M metagenome (GOLD analysis project Ga0272443, IMG submission 193581) | Marine sediment archaeal communities from Little Sippewissett salt marsh, Falmouth, MA, United States - SSM-Acet-12 | ecosystem: Environmental > Aquatic > Marine > Wetlands > Sediment ...
CCAGGACTCCCGTATCGAGAAGGTCAATGCGGTGCTCCGACCGGGAGTTCAGCCCGGGCAAAGCCTTCTCCACGTTACCGTGAAGGAGAAAAATCCGTTCTGGCTCTTGCTGGACTACAACAATTACATCCCTCCAACGGTGGGATCAGAAGAAGGACTTCTTACAGCAGCTCACCAGAACCTGACGGGCCGCGGAGATATTCTTTCAGCCACATACGGCCGCTCTTCCGGGATAGATCCCCATCTTGAGGCGAATTACTCCCTTCCTGTGTCCGCTAACGACACGATATTGAGTTTTTTCCTTAAAAACAACGATTACGCGGTGGTCGGTAAGGATTTCGAACCCCTTGACATCAAAAGCACCTCCGACCTCATCGGAGTTTCCATTGTCCACCCACTTCGCCGTACCTTGGCGTCGGAGCTCAAATTCGGCATCGTCGGAGAAAGAATCAAGAACGAGTCCTTTTTACTGGGTGTCCCATACTCCTTCACTCCTGGTGCCGAGGACGGCGAATCGGTTGTTACTGCATTGCGTTTCTCCCTTGACTGGCTGACGAGAACCCGGAGCAAGGTCATCAACGTTTACTCCCGTCTAAGCCTGGGCGTCGATGCCTTCGGATCCACCAACAACTCCTCGGACATCCCTGACAGCCAGTTCCTGTCGGGACTCATCCAGTTCAAATGGGCTCAGCTCCTGCAGGGACTGGGCGATATAGAAACCGTCCTTCGATCAGACCTTCAGGTTGCTTCCGAACATCTTCTTCCTGTTGAGCAGATCGCTGTGGGGGGAAGATACAGCGTCCGGGGCTACCGGGAAAACCTCCTGGTCAGGGACAATGCCTGGATCAATTCCCTCGAGGCCAGAGTACCACTCATAAGAAACCGGTCCTGGGCGGATTATTTTCAGGTTACCGCTTTCGCGGACGCCGGCACCTCCTGGAACACTGACGTTTCGACTCCCGAGCCAAGGACCCTTTCCAGTGTCGGTCTGGGACTGCGTTGGGGGGTTACGGTCCCAGGCAAGGTCCCCCTGAGACCGGAATTCGAGTTCTACAAGGGCTTCCCCCTCGAGGACGTCGAGGTCTCCGACGATGATATTCAGGACGACGGTATCCATTTTCGGCTCACTACAAGGATTTTTTAGGGGGTTGCGGTCATGGAGAGTGGAATTCCTTCCCACCCCAAACACCGAGCCAGTTTTGCAGCGATGGCCATAGGCGCCATGGTGGCAGTCGCTTTGATTACCCTGACCCCTCTGACGGTCAGATCTGAATTTCCGTCTTCCGGATCGGGCGCGGAGGATATGGCGATAGCAATAGAATTTTATAAAACAGGAGCCTACGGAGAAGCCATCTCTCTCTGGCAAAAGGCGGCACAGGCTTTCCAGGAGGCGGGTGAAACGACCGCGCAGGGAGAAGCTCTTCTGTTTCTGGGTCACGCCTACCTCGTCCTGGGGCATTTCGGCAAATGCGAAGACGCACTGAATACCGCTTCCATGATCGCTGAGACTACGGATAATGAAGCCCTGAAACTGGGTGCGCTGAACCTGAAGGGGGATCTATACGGAGCTTCAGGCCGTCTGAGTGAAGGGGGGCAAACGCTTCAGGCCGCCCTCAGGTTGGCCAGGAAATTGAATGATCCGTTCAAGGTCTCCTCCACAGCCAACAACCTGGGGAATATCCTCTCAAGACAGGGCAGGCTGGAGGAGGCCATCTTGCTGTACCGAGAAAGCATGGGGATTGCCCATGAATCGGGGGATCATCTGCTTGCCTCCCGCGCGGCGGTCAACGCTGCAATGATTTCCCTGCAGTCTGAACGCCCGTTGGACGCAAGGGAACATGCCGAATTCAGCGAAAAAGTCCTGCAGGATGCTGAGGACACATCGGAAAAAGCTTACAATCTCATTAACATCGGGATCGTTTGGCTCGATCTGATCCCGTATTTTCCCGAATCAGGGGATCTTTGCCTGCCTCGTTCCCAGGTTGTTTTAACAGAGGCGTTGGAACTGGCGCGTTCTCTCGGTGATGTCAGGATGGAATCCTACGCCTGGGGCTACCTCGGCCGGCTGATGGAGGATACGAACCGGTACAACGAGGCCCTGGAATATACCGTGATGGCCGTTCGGGCCGCCCATCAGACAGGCGCCAGGGAATCGCTGTACGAGTGGTATTGGCAGGCGGGTAGGATCCGGGCCGTTTCCGGAGACGTGGAGGGGGCCCTGAAAGCTTACAGGGCATCAGTGGCGGCTCTCCATTCCCTTGAGTCGGGTCGGCTTGGCACAGGGCTCCCGAAATCCTCCAGATCCCCAAGGGAGCTGGGAGAACCTGTTTACATCGAGCTCGTCGATCTCCTGCTCCGGCTCTGCGCGAGGACCGAGGATCCTTTGCTCAAAGAGGATCTCTTAAATGAGGCCCGGAACACAATCGAACTTTTCAAGCTCTCTGAACTGAAGGATTATTTTCGGGACGACTGCGTAGGGATGGCTCAGCAGAAACCGGTTCAATTAGACCAGGTTTCCCCGACGGCAGCCATTGTCTACCCTATTGCTCTTCCTGACCGCCTGGAAATCATTCTCAGCCTGGCCGGAAATTTGAAAAGGTTCTCAACACCTGTTTCCCGGGATGGATTGACCCATGAAATTGACGCTTTTCGGGCTGCACTGGAAAAGCGCACGACCCGGGAATACATGACGCACGCCCGGACTCTATTTCGATGGATCGTTGCGCCGTTGGAAAATGTACTCCGTTCTACCAGTGTAAACACCATCATTTTCGTCCCCGACGGCCCCCTCCGGACCATTCCACTTGCCGCCCTCCACGATGGCGAAAAATTCCTCATCCAGACCTACGCCGTCGCGACCACCCCGGGCCTTGATCTGACGGATCCCGGACCAATCGACAAGGAGAGCATTCGGATCCTGGCCTTCGGGCTGACTGAGGGCGTTCAGGGTTTTCCTCCACTCCCCTTCGTTCAGGACGAGCTGGAGGCGATGAGGGTTCTTTTCGACGGCCAATGGGTTACCGATGGCGAGTACAATATCCAACGAGTCGAAACGTCACTAAAGGATGAAAAATACAACCTCATGCATATCGCCTCCCACGGCGAGTTCGGGGGGGAACCGGAACAGAGCTTTTTACTGGCCTATGACGAGAAGATCACCATCGACCGTCTCGAGAAATTCATCGGCCTGTTCCGGTACCGGGAAGGACCGTTGGATCTTTTAACCCTGAGCGCCTGCGACACCGCCGTCGGAGATATCCGGGCGGCGTTGGGACTTGGCGGGATCGCTGTGAGAGCAGGAGCCAAAAGCGCTCTCGCCACTCTTTGGCACGTCAACGATCAGGCCACATCCAGGCTCGTTTCCGAATTTTATCGACAGCTTGCTGACGAAAACGTGTCAAGGGCCACCGCCCTGCAGCGGGCTCAGCTGACATTGCTGAAGGACTACTGGTATGGCCATCCGGGGTATTGGTCTCCATTTCTTTTGATCAACAACTGGCTTTAGCTTTAAGGCCACCGGTGCGTTGGAGGAAGCAATTTGAAACGTCCACAGTACCTGGCATTTATCCTTATCTGTGGATCTGTGTTTATGCTTTTCCTCGTTCTGCGGTCAATTGGAACCTTCGAATACCTCGAACTGGCGGCCTACGACACGTTCATCAGGTGGCTGCCCAGAACCTCCGCAAAGGCTTCACATATAACGCTCGTCAGGGTCACCGAGGATGACATTGAAAAATACGGCTGGCCCTTAAGCGATGCTGTCCTTGCTCAGGCCCTGACGAACCTTCTGGAGCACCAACCCAGGGCCGTCGGCCTCGATATTTTCAAAGACCTTTCCGTACCGCCGGGAGAAGAGGAACTCCGGGCGGTGATGACTGAAAACAGGAATATCGTCGTCCCCATGAAGTTCGGAGCGGCTGAGGATCTCTCCATCCGCCCGCCGCCTGCCTTGGCCGGGACTGAGCAGGTGGGTTTTAATGATATTCTTGTCGACCCGGGAGGGATCGTTCGCCGAGGCCTTCTTTTCCTGGATGACGGGAAACAGGTTTTTCATTCCTTCGCTCTCCGGCTGGCGATTCTGTATCTGGCTGGGGAAAAAATTATCCCAAAACCGGACCCGGATATTCCGTCTTACATCCGTCTGGGGACCGTGACCATCCGACCCTTCGGGTCTGAGGACGGCGGCTATGTCCGGGCGGATGACCAGGGCTACCAGTTCCTCCTGGATTACCAGAGAGGCAGCCATCCTTTCCCGTCCTATTCCTTAAACCGGATTCTAACAAAAGATATAAAACCTTTTGATATTAATGGAAAAGTTACGATCATCGGCTTTGATTCCCAGGGGGTCAAGGATTTCTTCTACACCCCCTTCAGCCGCAGATTGAAATACGACCAGCAAATAACCGGCATCGCCCTTCACGCCCACATCGCAGATCAGCTCATCCGCTTCGGATTAGGTGAAAGCCGTCCTGTCACTCCCTTTTCCGAGTCGATTGAGATTCTCTTTCTCCTGATAACCTGCTTTCTCGGAGTCGCATTAAGCGCTTTTCTTAGATCGGTCTGGTCCATTTCCATGGCTGTTCTCAGCGGGGTCATCCTCCTTGGCCTGACATTTTTTCTGTTGTTTAACTTCAGGATCTGGGTCTCCGCCGTGACCCCTGCCATTGCCTTCGTGAGTTCTGCTGCCATGTTTACCGGGTATAAGGCGGCCACGGAGAAAAAGGAGCGGGGCATGCTCATGCAGCTGTTCTCCCAGCACCTTTCACCTGAAATAGCCGAAGACATTTGGCGCCGGCGAAGCCAGTTCCTCAAGGAAGGCCGGCCAATACCCCGAAAATTGACGGATACTATTCTTTTCGCCGACCTGAGCGGATTCACCTCCGTTTCAGAAAAGATGCCTCCCGGGGAACTCCTCGGGTGGCTCAACACCTTCATGGAAAGCATGAGCAACATCATCATGGAACACGGCGGGATCATTGACGAGTTCATCGGTGACGGCCTCAAGGCGGATTTCGGTGTCCCAATTCCAAGGAACTCCCCGGATGAAATCAGAAAAGACGCTGTAAACGCCGTGAAGTGCGCTTTGGAAATGGAAAGAGAGCTTGACCGTCTCAACGATGTCTGGCGCACCGAGACTCTACCCAATGTCAGGATGCGAATCGGCATAACCACTGGTGAAGTGGTTGCCGGCAGCCTGGGGAGCTCGCGTCGACTTCAGTACACCACAATCGGAGACACGGTGAACATTGCCTCAAGGCTTGAGAGCCTCGAACTGCCTGCGGATTTGGGATACCACGGTAAAAGCTATAGTCGCATCCTGCTCAGCGAGGCGACTTACAGGCTGGTAGACGGCCCAATAAATACCGAGAGGATAGGGGAATTCGAACTTAAAGGCCGGAAGGAAAAAATTGCTGTGTATCGAGTGATCGGTAGACAGAATCCGGCCCGGAACGGGGGGTAAGATATGATTTCGACAAAGCCCCTTGTAACGATATTTTGTGCTATCGCTGTTGTCTTCTTGACACCGCCTGATTTTTCCACTGCTCAAACGGAAGAGCCGACTCAGGAAGCGGCACAGGAGCCGGCCCGTTCCGAAACCACGGTGCCTTGGTCCCGGCCGGCTGGAGAGGAAGAAGATGCGATCCGGTCTACCGCGATTCCTCTTTATGAACCACCGTTAAGAGGAGCACCCAGGGGACGCATCGGCGGGGGGAGCCGTGGAATCGGGGATGACCTGTATACCCTGTTCGTGATGGCTCCGGACCATGTAGGTCAAACGAGTAGGAATCAGCCCGGTCTTTTCTGGTATCTTTCCAAGACCTCTGACTACCCCATCGAACTTACGGTTATCGAAAATACGGCTACCGCACCTTCGGTGGAAATCCGGTTACCGCCTCCGATTCGAGGCGGTGTCCATCTTTTTGACCTGAAAGATTACAACGTCCGTTTGGAAAAGGGCGTCGAGTATCGGTGGTTCGTTTCCATCGTGCCTGATCCAAAGCACCGGTCAAGGGATGTCCTGGCCGGCGGGGCCATTGAACTGGATGATCTCCCTGAGAAATCGGCTGAAAGGCTTTCCCGGTCGGATGAATGGGAAAGGATGTTCATCTACGCGGAGTCCGGTTTCTGGTATGATGCCATGTCCTCCGTGTTCGCCTTGTTTAGGAAAAAACCGGACGACCCACTGACGAAACAGGCCGGCTCTTCACTCCTCGAGCAGGTAGGTCTGCCGGGGCCGGATATCACTTTTAAGGCCGTTTCCCCGACGAATTCTTGGTAATTTTTGTCGACCAAATCGGGCTACCCGCGCCAAAGATCAACTGCCCCGGGCAGGCAATTGGACACACCACTTAGCCTGAGTTCCGAACCGTTTCTTTTGCGGGTCTGTCTTAATTTTCCAGTTTGCGTCGAAACAGCTGGCGGGGATCACTGTTTTTCAATCCGCTTCTGATCCGAGAAGTGTTTTTCCACAGAAGCGGATTGGAAAAATTCAGACGTGGGCGGGCTTGAAGGCCTACACTATCTCTGTGGGAATGAGATCCCGCCCCCGTTTTCTTCTTCGTTTAAAACACCTCCCCTGAGAGAAATTCAACTCTCAGCTTTTTCTCACTCCTTCTTACTTTCCCCGTATGGTTCTCTCAGGTCGGCAAGATTCAGATTTTTCCCGGAATGCTCCTTTTCTCCGAGGCAGCACCAGATCATGTCCTGTACCTCTTCTTTGGTGATTTCTCCGATGATCTTCTGTTTTCCGCATAAAATCCTCACCAGTTCCCCCAGGGAAGAGAAACTGTCCTGCAGATCTTCCTCAATGTCCTCGACGATGCCAACAACTTTATTGATATCCTCCCGGTCCTGCCGATAAACCCGGATTACGTAGTTTTTCACAACTTACCTCACACCCGCATCCCCAGGAATGCTCCCAAATCAGGTTTGCGTTTACTTGCCTTAAAAGAAAAGATAGCTCGCAGGGGATTACAGATCGGTTACAGATTCGCGATTTTTTCGGGAAATCCAAAATAAAATCGCGAATCCCATGACGCGAGAGTGGAAGGCTGACGCGGAGAATTTGCGAGACGTGGAGAGGGGAATATCAAGACACGGAGACGCGGGGTGGGTGGTTTGTCATCGCAAGTTGATGCTCAGCGAAGCGATCACTTTTCCCGGCCCTTGAGATTGCTTCGGCCAGGAATCTCCTCGCAATGACAGACGAAGTCATTGCCAACCAGACAAACGAAGTCATTGCGAACCGAATGTCGAGTGAAGCAATCCCAAGGTGTCATCGCGAGCTGCCATCTGCGCGAAGTGATCTCAGTATTTAGCCCTTGAGATTGCTTCCGCCTTCGCCGAGGCTGCGGCGGGACAAGTCGGCCGGGAACCACCTTGCAATGACTACTTTGCCCCCCGGGTCACCGCGGCTCCGCGTCGGTTATCCTCCTCCTCAGCCTTTCAGTTTCCTCCGATGGTTCCACGCCAAGGCACGTTGAGAAGGTTCTTCTGCACCTGCTGTAGGTCGCCAATGCTTCAGTCTTTCGCCCGGTTTTCATGTAGCAGCGGATAAGGCCCTGCCAGAGTTCCTCGGCCAGGTGGTCCAGTTCCAGGGTCTTGCAGTACCAATGAATGGCCTCCTTGTGATCCCCCACTGCCTCAAGATGGGAGCAGAAGTTTTTGACGGACCGGATATACTTGCTTCGGAGGCGCTCCCGGGGAGCCAGGGTCCATGGTTCGTGGCCGTTGCTGTTTAAGAAATGCCCTTTGTAAAGCTCCAGGGATTTTCTAACCTGGGGGGAGACCTCCGTACACTTTTCCTCGACCAGGCGCTTGTCCTCAAGGTGCGGGGAGATCCGTCCGAGGGCCCGCTCGACCCCCCAGACATCCACCCAGCAAACCTGAGGATTGAGGGTGACCATCCCCTGGTGGTAGGTGATAAACCCTTCGACCCCGATCAGCTGTCTCAGGCGGTGGAGGGTCGTGGCCAGGGCCTGGTGGGCCGCTGATCCATCGGAATCCGGCCACAGGGCTTCCATAAGTTTTCCGTCTGCGACCTGCCTGCCTCCGAAGGCGAGTATGGCCTTGAGAAGGGCCAGAGGTTTTTCCTGGGTTTTCCGGTGAAACTCTATTTTTTCCCCGTCAACGAGAATTTCGAAACGCCCGAGGGAATAGATTTTCACCGGCCAGGGCCACATTTCCAGTTCAGGTACCTGCTCCAAGGTCGTGAGTTGGTGCGCGTGGATCAGCTTCTGGGCATAATCAGGATGAATACCTTGCTCCAGAGCGAAGGCCATGAGATTTGCCAGGGTGATTCTGTCATACCAACAGAAAAGGAGTATGTTTTTATTCACCCCCGCTTCAAAAGCGCTTTTTAGCAAGGAGGCCGCCTTCTCCCTCTCCCCGGAAGCAAGGGCGATGCCGGCCCCCGTCAGGTCACAGAGAAAAACCAGGAGGGTGCTCCCCGTCTCGCCGGCTATCTTCCTCGATACGTCCAGGTGTATTTCAGTCATTTCTTTTTGGCCAAGAGCGCAGTTCACCTGGGCCAGGGCGAGACTTGCCCGGGCGATGTAGATCCAGTTTCCAACCTCCCTTTTCAATTCGTACGCCTTCTCGGCATGACCGAGGGCCAGGTTGTAGTCCCCTTCCAGGAAATCGGCAAATCCCCGGATGTAATAGTACTGGGCCTGGTCGTTCCGGCAAGCGCTGCCCAGTTTTTCTTTCATGGCCGCAAGGTACTTTTCAGCCCGTTCACCGTCGAGGCTGCCGCAGGCCGAAAGGAACCCCTGGGCGAGTAGCTGCATCTCCCACGTCCCCACATTTGTGGTTCCGACAGCCTCCAGGCCTTTTGTGACAAGATCCAGGGAACGTTCAAAATCCCCTGTGGCCCAGGCGGAAAGGGCTCCTGCGTAACAAACCAGGGTTTCGAGGGGTGAGCCGGGCTCCAATCGGGCGAAGGAAGCCATCAGGGTCTGCGCGACATGCTCCATCTCGAGGGTTTCGCCCATGTAGTGGTGTTTAAGGATCGCCAGGATGCATGTATGAATGTATCTTTCCGACTCTCCCATCTGCCTTTGAAGGCTGAGGGCCTTTTCCGTCCAATTGCCCAGGTCCGAAAAATTTGAACCTCCAAGAAGGAGGGCTGTGACCATTCCGGTGGCCGCCTCAGCTTCGACCGTCAGCGAAGCATATCCACCGAACATCTTTTCGATGGTCTCCCTCTTGCCCAGAAGGGGGACCATATCCTGGAAGTTACTGGACTCGTACACCACCGACTCCACAGCCCTGGTCCAGGACCTGAAGGCCGTTTCGGCGTCTCCTTTTTCCATGGCGAGATCCATGGCCTTTATGAACAGTGCTCGGCTCCCCGCCGGGTCGAGAGGGAGAAGACACAATCCGTGGGTGAAGAGGACCTCCTGATCCCTCTCCCTTTCCGATTCAGGGAGGGCTTCGACCCACCTTGCCAGGAGACGGTGCCTTCCCGTCGACAGCATTTCGGGCGCGCGTTTGACGACCAGTTTCGAAAGATCCTCCCAGCCGTGGATCTCGATCAGGAGAGAGGCGGCGTCTTCGTACTGGGCTCCGTGTTCCAGGATCCTGGCCGCCTTGCCCTTCATTGCGCGGATCTGGTCCGGGGTGAACGCGCCTTCGGCCTGGTCCCTTAGAAAATCCCGAAAGAGGCTGTGGTACTGGTACGTCATCGGGTCATGCCCTGAAGTGCTGATGAAAAGGTTCCGCTTGCAGATATCGGCGAGAACTTTACCGGCCCGCGGGAACCCTGTCAGGGCGCTTGCGGAAGAGACAGTCATCTTAGACAGGAAGGAGGTCCGGAGGAAAAAGTCCTTCAACTCATCGTCCGTCCTGTCCCAGATTTCACTCCCGAAATACTCATAGATCCCCAGACGCTCCCTTTTCCTTAAATTCCCGAAATCAATCCTGGAGGTTCGGAAGATCTCAGGATCAATCTTAATTGTCCGGAAAACTTCCGCCATGAGCGCCAGTCCCGCGTACCATCCTTCCAGGGTGCCGTGAAGGATTTCAACGACGTCGGCGTTGATTTTATCACCCCAGTGCAAGCCGGCGGCGGATTTGAACTCCTCCGGATCCAGGCGCATGTCCTCCCCACCGATAGTCCTCAATCGGCCCTTGAGCCTGAGATTCGAGGTAGCCGGGGGCGGTAGCGCCCGGCTGATAATCATGATCCTGATCCCGCGGGGAAGACGAGACAGCCCTGAAAGAAGCATATCCATAACGTATTGAGGCGGTTCAGCAGGAAAGCTGTCGAATACTACCAGAAGATTCCTTGGGACTTTCTGAAAGTACTTCTCCAGATAACTTTGAGAAAAGGTCTTGATATCCAGGGATTGACAGGGGGTGAACCTCGGCAGGGAGATTTTCTTTCCCTTCATTTTCAGGAGGGTCAGTTCCAGGTAATGGAAAAAGGTGCCCGGATCCCTGTCGCTCTCATCCATCTGGTACCAGATGCAGGGGATCTTTTTATATTCAACATAGGTCGAAAGGAAGGTGGTCTTGCCGCACCCCGCAGGCCCGGAAACCCACACCAGTGGTTCTTCGCCTGGTTCGTCCAGAAGGGAAAAAAGCCTTTCCCTTTTAAGAATATTTCTGAAAATCGGCCGGTTGATCTTGGCCGGGTATTCGGGGCCCTTTTCAGTTTCCACTAGTACCCCCCTGAAATGGATTCCCGAAAATTCCCCTGTGATCAGGGAATTTGTTTCCTTACTTTTCCTTATTCCGTAAAGATGAATCGGGAATCCATTTCAACCCTTCCTTTAAGGAAATCACTTAAAACCTTTAAACGCAACTTACTTTTGACAAAAGCTGTTCCTTCCCTTTCGTCGAACAACCAGCAAGGATGATGCCACACGAACCTTTTTAATTTTTTCTATCTAAAACCTTGTTTCAAAATGGTTTTTTTCTCAACATCCGTTTTCGATGCCGCATCAGGGAAAATTTTCCGGCGATCCGTACGTCGATATATCGTCAAAACGACAATAATCCCTTGACCTTCACCCTATCCGGTTGTAGTGGTTTAAACAGGCTTTCGGCAAAAAACTGGCATGTCGGTTTTCGGCTGAATGGCAGGAACTGCCCGCTATAACCTTCCTGAACGGCATTGGAGGTGATCATCATGCCGCAGGAACTGCCCCTCTTCTTCGTCGACCTCTTTTTTAAGAAACACGATCCCGAAAAATTCCAGGAACGTTTCCTCGAGGCATTGACCAGAGTCCAACGCGTGGAGCGCGGGTCCATCTGGGTCAAGAAAAACGACAGGTATATCTGTACCGAGGCCATCGGTGACGAGGCCGATAAAGTCCGGGGAATTACCATTACCGCCGGAGTTAAGAGCGTTGTCGGGGACGTCATCAAATCCGGGAAAATGATCATCGCAGAGTCGGGGAAAAGTCCGTTTTTTAAAGGAGTGGAAAAGTATCTTGAAAAAAAGAACACCAAGATCCTGTGTTTTCCCCTGACGCACAGTGACGGCACTGTCTACGGCGCCGTCGAGATCCTCGATACTACTTCAGGCATCAACCGCATGAACCTTGAGGCGGATTACCTGGAACTCCTGGAAGGCCTGGTGGCTATTGTTGGGATCGCCCTGAGCACCTCAATCTTTCTCGCCAACCAACAGGAACAGAACCGCCGGATGAGAGAGATCATCGAGGAATTCCAGGCCCAGCCGGAAATGGTCGGACAGAGTGAAGTTTTACTGAAAGTGAAAAGGACCGCCCAGATCTACGCGGCCAACGATTTCCCCGTGATGATCACAGGGGAAAGCGGTACGGGAAAGGAACTTGTCGCAAAAGATATCCACAGGCTCAGCACCCGGAAGGGAAAGCCCTTCCTGGTCCAGAACTGCAGTGCCATACCCGACACCCTGTTGGAAAGCGAGCTTTTCGGGTACAGGAAGGGAGCCTTCACCGGAGCCAGCGAGGACAAGGTCGGCCTTTTTGCCGCAGCCGACGGGGGAACCCTCTTCCTGGACGAGATCGGCGACATGCCCCTCGGCCTTCAGGCCAAGATACTCCACGTTCTGCAGGACCACGAGATCAAACCCCTGGGAACAACGGTTTCACGCAAGATTGACGTCAGGATCATAGCGGCCACGAATCGGAACCTGGAGGAGGCCATCAAGAAAGGAGAGTTCCGGGAAGACCTTTTTTATCGTCTCAATGTCCTCCCCTTGCGCACCCCTCCCCTGAGGGAACGCCGGGAAGACATTCCCCTTCTCCTCAACCACTTCCTGAGGCACTTCTCAAAGGTTTCCGGCCAACAGCCGAAGCTCCTGGATCAGGAGACCATGGAGAGTCTGGTGGATCACCCCTGGCCCGGGAACATCCGGGAGATGGAAAACCTGGTGAAATACCTGCTTACCATAACCCAGGGTGACACCATCAAGATTGCCGACCTCCCGGCCTCATATTGTTCAGGGAGAGTGGAGGGGGATAATGATACACCGGAGGTCCCCGAGGGCAGCCTTGGGACAAATGCGACGGATCTATCCATGGCCGGGATGGAAAGGGCCCACATCGTTTCCCTGCTGGAAAAGACGAAGTGGAACGTCACCGCCGCCGCCGACCTTGCCGGGATAAAGAGGACGACCTTCACTTCCAAAATGAAGAGGCTGGGGATAAGCAGGAAAGGCGATTAAGGATTGAGGAATGAGAATTAAGTGCACATGTGCACAGGTGCACCAGGGTCTTTCTTGTTAAACATTAAACATTTGTCGTTAATCAATTTTTCCTCGTTGGCCCTTGGACGTTGGACCTTTGTTGAAACTGTGTCTTACCGGTCTCTCCAAAACCCCCTCCCCTGGCAGATAGGAAAAATCCCGATCAGGATCGTTTTCGGCCAGGTGCTGGGCTTCCCGGTAGCGGCGGCCGGCGGACCTTAACGCCTCGGCAAGACATACTCTCAGCTTACTCATCACCCGCCTCCTTTGCCCCCCTGGCACCAAACCCGGCTGAAAGCCCGGACCAAAACCAGAGGGTTACTTTCATTCTTTTTCCGGCTCCAATCCGAAGAGCCAGTAAATGAAACCGCTAATCGTCCGCCAGCAGGGGACTTTCTCCTGGGCGGAGACTTCAACCGCCGCTTTCTCTGCCGTTCTTCGGGAAGAGTCTTTACTCTCATGAGTCCGGTAGAACTCCGCATGGATTTTTTCCCACACAGGGTGGGTACAATCTTTGCCGGGTACCCCCCCCAATATTCCATCCTTTTTTCAAATCGGCCTGGGTACAGCCAGCCTCCTGCATTCACGGCGCCTGCCCGGGCGATGGCCCAGGCAGGCGCTGACCCCCCTCACTCTTCGTCGTTCCTGTGGGTGTACTCTTCTGCGCCCCTGAGCGCATCCGAGAAACAGCGACCGATAGCTCTTAGAAAATTCCCTTTCCTGGCAGGTGATTTCTTCATTTTCTGACCCCTTTTTTCCGCGATTGTCACTAGACGGGCTGGTGGTTCCGGCCGGGTTCGAAAGCCTTTTCAAGTTCCGGTTGCCCGGCCGGAAATCCCATTCCTTCAATTCGCGTACTGGCAGGACCGATACTCCTCGGCAATGCTGCTGTTTCGATGGGCCTCGCGCAGCACCTCTCCCCAAACGGAAAGCACCTCGCTTATCTTCCTCATGACTTTTCACCTCCTCACCTTTTAATTGAAAATTGATGTTTCCCATGACCTTGCCCCGTTAAAAGCATAAGCCGTACCAAAAAAACCCCGGTGGAAGGTGTTCGTCTAATTGATTGCAATTAAAAGTATTTTTATTTTTTACTGCTGGAACGGTGAAATTTCCCCCTTCGGGGAATAGACCCGGATGGCGATATGACGTCAATGTGATGAAAAGAGGGAGAGGGTGATTGGTAATTTGTAAAAGGAAAGAAGTTCAATGTTGCTTCATCGTCCGGCTTATGGAGATTGCTTCGGGCAGGGATTTCCTCGCAATGACAGGCATATCCCGTAAACGCCTTGCAATGACAGGCATTGGGGTCATCGCGAGCCGAATCTGTGCGAAGCGATCTGTGCTTTCCATGATGGGATTGCTTCGGCCAGGAAGCGCCTCGCAATGACAGGCATTGTCATCGCGAGCAGGCAATGCGCGAAGCGATCCCGGGAACGGCATTTGGTTTGCATGTGTCTTCTCAATGAAGACATTTTTCGTTTACATAATGACGAATAAGTACAACAAGGTTCTCTATACCGGGGTAACGAATAACCTGCTGCGAAGAGTCTATGAACACCGAGAGAAACTCATCGAAGGATTTACGTCCCGGTATAATGTCACCAAACTGGTTTACTTTGAAAACCATGTTGATCCCTTAAGCGCAATCCAAAGGGAAAAACAGATCAAGGGCGGTTCAAGGAAGAAAAAAATTCAGTTGATCGAAAGGAAAAACCCGAACTGGCACGATTTGTATCCGGATTTATTGTGAGATTGCTTCGGTCAGGGGATGCCTCGCAATGACAGGCTTTGTCATCGCGAGCTGCCATCTGTGCGAAGCGATCCCGGCATTTCCCTCTTGGGATTGCTTCGGTCCGGAAGCGCCTCGCAATGACAGGAAGAGTTGGTAAACGCCTCGCAATGACGGGCATGTTTGTTAAGCGCCTCGCAATGAGAAGTATTGTTGTCATCGCGAGCTGCCATCTGCGCGAAGCGATCCCGGCATTTCCCTCTTGAGATTGCTTCGGTCAGGGAACGCCTTGCAATGACAGGCAGGGTTGGTAAACGGCTCGCAAGGACAGGCCGTCCCCGCGTCCGTTTATACCCTGCGTCACGGCGTCCGCCCTTCTCCCCCTCCGCCCTTCTTCAGCCTCTCCACCTCCCTTTCCGTCAGCTTCCGGAAGGAACCCGGCTTCATGTGGTCCGGGAGAAGGATTGGTCCGATGGCGGTGCGCTTGATCTTCAGGACTCTGTGGCCCACGGCGTCGCCCATCCTCTTGATCTGGTTCTTCCGTCCCTCGGTAAGGATGATCCTCAGCCAGGTGTTCCTGTCGGCCCCGGTTCCCTTCAGCACGGCGACTTCGGCGGGCTGCGTGACGCCGTCGTCGAGTTCGACACCCGCGCGGAGCCTTTTCAAGGCTGCTTTCTCCACGGTTCCCTTGACCTTGACGAGATAGGTTTTGGGCAGATGCCCGGAGGGGTGGGTCAGCTTTTCGGTCAGATCGCCGTCGTTGGTGAGGATGAGGAGCCCCTCGGCGTCCATGTCCAGCCTCCCGGCGGAGTGGAGACCCTCCGCCACCTCGGGCGGCAGGAGACCGTAGACGGTCTTTCTGCCTTCCGGGTCACTCCGGGTGCACAGGATTCCCATCGGCTTGTTAAGGACGTAGGAGCGCCTCCTAAGCCTTGTCTGGAGGAGTTTC